>Ga0265780_10000576_pt1 | contig 56365 bp, 48 predicted proteins | sample P1T30metagenome_FD_192432 | JGI IMG/M metagenome (GOLD analysis project Ga0265780, IMG submission 192432) | Plant litter microbial communities from East Loma Ridge, Irvine, California - P1 T30 | ecosystem: Environmental > Terrestrial > Plant litter > Unclassified | place: USA: California... | reverse complement strand
ATGTAATCGTCTTCTTTCAGTGGATCGTTCGCCATGGTAGCTATTGGATGAGGTCGGGTAGCTCAGGGGCACTGCAGGTAGATATAGGTAGAGGAAAACTTGTTTGTAATTCTGTCAAGCGCTTTCTCACACACAAGCTTTTGGGCTCTTCAACTCAAGTTGCAAGCGCATCAAACACCTGACGTGAACCTATCATCTGCGTCTTTCACTCACCAAACATAAAGTTCGAAAGCTTTCCTTGAAGTCACGTTTTCCGCGCAATACGTGCCAACAAGCCAGTCGGCTTGGAAGCTGACACTCGATGAAGGCACATGGAGTGTGCGTGCACGTAAGAGCTGCGTGCCCGCAGTCAGGCCATAAAGCTCACATGATGACTCTCAAATCCGTGATTACTCTGATGGCAGCGCTGAGATTGGATCAATTCAAGACTCTGCATATCAGGCATTTCTTCCTGCCTGAAACACGCCGAGGCAACCAATCCCAATTTACCTGCAGTTGCCATGTGTCAGCAGATGGAACTCTTGATAGGAGATTTTCTTGCTGCTGAGCAAAGTGAACGTGCAAGCAATCGCGTGTTGGCGCCCTTTGCTGGGAATTCGAGATTGCAAGCGGGGCAGATGACCTAAGACGAAGTTTGCGCAGGCATAGTTCTCGCGGAAGTGGAGCGGCCGTGGACGTGTTGACTGCAGTGTGGGAGTTGAAGCGGAGTGTACACAGATACATGTGATAGCCAGCAAACAACGTTCTGGTCGAGCGGACCACTGATTCAGCGACAGAACATCAGGAAGCAGTCGAGCAACAAATGACCGAGCAGATGCGGATCACTTCATGACCCAAATTCCAAGGTTCAACATCCGAAATGCCTTAATATTCCTACATAACGTGCGCGTTACACCTATTCCACCTTTGCGCACACTGTACACCCAGCGCGTACACATTGCACACACGTAGACATACATCTCAGATATCCCCCCTAATACGCCGCTCCAAAATATCAAGTATAGTGTCGCTAAAAAGAATGTGTAACCCTAGCCACCTACAAGGAATGACTGAAACAATGTCGAGAAGCGAATATTCATTCTGTCGTGATGTCCAGATCCGCTCAGAGTAAGCCATTTCGTAACATTCATAAACATCCTTTTGTATCATCCACATAACACACTTCCAACGCACATGCTGCACTAGCCTAGACGTCGAAGTTCATGAATGAGTCCAGGTTCGTGAACTCGCTGGTCTCGGCCATGGCCTTCATCTCGAGCTCGAAATGCGAGAATGAAGTGTCGGGCATCGCGTTGAAGAGCTCGTCTAGGTCGTCCTTTGGCCCGATTGGCGATGTTGGCGGTGTCGAAAAGGGATTTGACTGGACGGACGAACGCGACGGTGTCGATGAGCCCTTCAGCGGACTTGAGTGGACCGGTACGTTGTTGCCATTGGCGGAGCCGGATGAGTGCGGTCGAGCGTCGGCTGGCGACATAGGAGGAGTGTGGTCGGTGTGTGATGTTTGCGAAAGTTGTTGGAGGATGTTCATGGATGCTACGTCGCTTGCGTAAGAAGTATTCGTCGTGAATGTTGAGTTAGTGACTTGCGTCTCGTCGGCGAATGGACTTGAGGCGGACTCAAAGCTGTATCTCGTTAGCATTCCGTACACAACGCTCGATCGGCAATCGTACCAGAATGGATCTGTTGCTGCGCTCATAGGGTCGTTGAAACCGCCCGACTCTGAGAGTAGCTGAGACTGAGCAGGTTCATAGCCGTCAAGCGGAGATGGGGAGCGCATGTCGGAGTATGGCGATCCACCCGAGATGGACGAACATGCTGATTCGAGTGCTCGCCGCGTGCGGTTTGCCTTGTCCATGCGGTCCTCCATATCTGGGCGCTGCTTCTTTGGCCGGCCGCGCTTGGCTTGTCGGCGAACAGCATCTGGGAAGCCACCAACGCACATACCTCGCTGGCGATGGCGGGTGAGAGCATCTTGCCGAGCGAAGCCAGCACTGCATGGGCACTTGTACGGCTTGTTTCCAGAGTGAATCTTTGCGTGTCGCTTCAGGTCGTGTTGCCGAACGAAGCACTTTCCGCAGCCGTTGCACTTGAACTGTCGGTCACCGAGATGTGTTTGGACGTGGGATCGGATGTTTTCGCGTCGACCGAACATCTTGCCGCAATCCTGGTACATGCATGTCCACTTGTTGGTGATCGGGTCCTGCTCGCTGATGTAGCGCTGTACTTCTTCTGGAGCAATGCCAGTGTACTCAAGGCTGGCGTCAACCTCGAGATCATCGAAAAGCGCGGGTTGCTGGAAGTCGGCTGATAAAGGGAGACCGTTCATCGACATTGAGGTCTGGGGAAGCAGATTGGGTTGTTGCGAGAAGAGCATATCTTGCGATGGGTGCTCCTCAATCTGCTCTAGGAATGAGTGGGCCGTCCGTTGCTGTGGCGATGACATCGGTGATGGAGACAGCGCGTCCGACGTGTAGTAAGAGGACGACTCGTATCCCATGTCGATGCCCGTGTCGAAGTCAAACGTCATGGCGCTTGATGTTGGCTCAAGGTTGATATCGGTCATGTCAGTGAAGCTTGGCTGCTGTGACATTACTTGGAGCGGCTGATGGCTGGCAAGATGTGTTGCCTTCTGAGGCGTTGCTGTGGGTGTGGGGAGTATGTTAATGAAGACTTGCCCGTTAGAGCCATACACTGATTGTATGTGCTCCTGGAGATCTTTCAATTGCTGCTCTGTGGGAGCTTTGGAGGGAGACTGAGGAGGCTGCTGGGGAGACTGCGCGCGGAGTGTCCTTCGAGGAGTCCGCGGCGAGGGGAGGGATGTCTGTACTGGGGATCGCAAAAAGGCGTCTCGGGGGCCCGGCTGGGGCATGCTGTGCGGTTGCGCTACTTGCATAGAAAGCTGTGGTGGTTGTCCTAGGTTAGTAATACTTACCGTACGGTCCTCCTGCCTGAAGGTGGGTGTGTCGATGGGTCCTGGTTGGTGTTGCTCCGGGAAGTAGGCTTGGCTATGAGCATGGAGGGCTTCGAGGTTTGCGCTCCGAAGATCCAGGCTCATGTTGGTCCGGCGTTGTCGTAGTTGTGAGGTGGCAAGATTTCGTGGTACGTTTGGCGCCTCGAAAGCAGCAGGTGTGGAGTTTTGTCGTCGGTGCTGGATTCGTCGGCGTTCGATGCCCGTGGGCATTTTGTTTGTGGACAGCATAACGTATGCAGGTCGAGTCCGGATGTCGGTCTCTTGTGGAATCGGGTATCCTTTGTGGTCCGAAACTGGAGTCTCATTAGCATTGGAGTATTGATGGTGTTGTTCGGGTGTCGACATACCTCACGCAATGCAAGCGGCGCTCCGCCGGGCGGTTGGTATCCTTATGGGCTCCTCAGTACAGATGCAGTCTCCCAGAAGCCTATTTCAGTTAAAGTAGTACGAAGTAAACAAGTGCGTGTGATGTAGTGTTGAAGGTTCTCGTGCGGGCAGAAAATGTAGAGATGGATGCAATCGATAGAGATGGCGGAGAGTATGTGAGGGATGAATTCGAGATCGGGAGTGGATACTGGACCAGACATGACGATGTACTCAGCCGTGTGTTGATACGCCGTTGCTAGGGGCAATCAAGTGGAGCGAGTCCAGAGCGGATTAGCGTCGCGCTCGGTCGCTCTCGCTTATTCTGCCCCGGCCGGCCTTGGCGCACCACGATTTAGTAGGTCCTGTACGCCACTCCCAAAACTTCTTTCCCCCAACCTTGACTGAGGAAGACACGACACCGCTGTCTAGGCCAAGATGCAGATTTTCGTGAAGACCCGTACGTATATGCGCCGCTTGATCTGTTAAATTGTGCTAATAGAGATGCAGTCACGGGCAAGACTGTGAGCCACTCCACACCATTCGCCATCGACAGCAGCTGATAAACGACTCCAGATCACCCTCGAGGTTGAAAGTTCCGACACCATCGACAATGTCAAGTCGAAGATCCAGGGTGCGCCTTTCGTCAGACTTACCTACCACGTCCACTAACAGTCCCCAGACAAGGAGGGCATTCCCCCGGACCAGCAGCGCCTGATCTTCGCCGGCAAGCAGCTCGAGGACGGCCGCACGCTCTCCGACTACAACATCCAGAAGGAGTCGACGCTCCACCTGGTGCTGCGCCTGCGCGGAGGCGGCAAGAAGCGCAAGAAGAAGGTCTACACCACGCCCAAGAAGATCAAGCACAAGCGCAAGAAGACCAAGCTAGCGGTCCTCAAGTACTACAAGGTCGACGGCGACGGCAAGATCGAGCGCCTGCGCCGCGAGTGTCCTCAGGACGGCTGCGGTGCTGGTGTCTTCATGGCTGCCATGCACAACCGCCAGTACTGCGGAAAGTGCCACCTTACATACGTTTTCGACGAGGCCAAATAGATTCGGAACGATGGGGATGCGCGGATGGATGATGGATACGAGTCATGATTTCAAGGCAGGGCGATGAGCTGAAAGGTTGCATCAAGTGCCGAACTTCTAGGCCACATCACGAATCAACAAGGAAACAAAGGACACGTACTATCTTCTGCATTGCATGTGAGACTGACTACTTGACAATCTTTTTCCTTTTCAAGACGTGAGAACTCGTTAGCTGATCAAGCGCCAGAGCTAGTCGATGATCATGCCACACGAGACTGGCTAAGCCATTCGACAGTGCAGGAAGAGCAAGCATAGTATCGACTCGAACATGTAAGAGAGTATCATATACTGACCCATAACTATCCAGCTATCCCCAAGCAATAACATCCCAACGCCTCAATATGCACAAACGTTACACATCCCCCAATCTACAAATACTTCTTCGGCGCCCCACCCCTCCTCTTCTTCCAAACAACATACGCTCCGACCACCATAATCTGCACCGCGACCGCGACCGCCAAAAACACGCTCCACCTCGGCCCATGCCCCTTCACAATCCCAGGTAACGCCCTCGTCAACCCCTCATGATTGTTCTCCAGCGCGCGATGCATCTGCATCATCATATCCTTGAAGTCCTTGCTCTCCAGATCACGCAGGATAGACATACTCGTGCGCTCCACCTTCTCCACGTTCTTGATGGTCGCGGCGGAGCGGTCGTCAATGGGCACAAGACGCTTCATAGCGTCGTTGTGGCGGGACGCGGATACGTCGATGAGGGTCTCGAGCATGTCTTGCATGGCTGCGACGCGGTTGTTTATGATTTGTATGCGGTTGTGGAGGTCGGCGAATTGGTCTTGCTGGCTGCGGATGTTGGCGGCTACGACGTCTTCGAGCATTTGGGGGATGGAGGTTTGGTCGCCCATGCGTTTCTGCTGGTTGGACTTGTGGGTTTGTTGTTCGTGGCCTTGTTGCGTGGCGGCGTTGCGTTGCTTTTGGGGCTCTTCGCGTGTGTACGAGTTTGTGGTGGAGACGATGAATTTGTGGATTTCGAACGAGTCGGGGTTTTCGGCGGAGGAGGCGGATATGCCGAAGTAGTAGCCTTCGGGGAGGTTGACCTATTACACATATCAATATCGAGAGGCATGGGAAGGGGAAGGGGAAGGGGTAAGCATACTTTGTCAGTCTTGAAGCACGACTCGCCGTCGATCATGACCTCGAGAAACCCGTCCGCGTGGTGCAGCTTGATATTGCTAATCAGACCACGATTCCTGTACGCGTGGTCACATTTTCCAAAGGCGAGCATGTCCGGGTCGGTATGCGACTTGATGTCGATGGTGCCGTCGTTCAGGAAGCCTCTCACCGATCCACCTCGCCCTTCGTACTGGTCGATTACGAGCACCAGCCCGTCGAACTTCGGTGCCGTGTACAAGCTGGTCGGCGTCTCACGAGCCTGCGAATCCTTGACGTACCAGAACTGGAGGTTGCCAGCACCCCTATCCATGCCAGACGCTCTGAAGTCCAGCTCGGCCGTCCAATCACCTGCATGATGTAGTGGATCTTGCGCCCATAGTGAACCGCGCTTCAGGCCTGGGTACGGAGGGGTGAGTATTACGCGGTCGGAGAGAATGTCTGGGACGTAGTCGTCGTTGCCGGTGACGATCCAGTGCGGTATTGATCGTAGATCCGGCGAAATGTATTGCCCTTCTTTCTGACCGAAACTAAGGTTGTCGATAACGTATTGCGCGCGTGCAGCGGAGAAGGCGAGGGCTGACCATGCGACGGTTCGCAGTGAGCGCGAGGTTATGTACATAACGACGGCAGGGCGCAATGCGCGGCTTCAGTCGGGATTGCGTATAGTATCCTATAAAAAGTCTCGAGACGGTATGTATTCCAGCTGAACATTGGTCAGACTACTTCCATGTGGATACGCATTCAAACAATGAACCTACCTCAAGCTCTATCAGTACAATGGCTCCACCAGGGGTTGCACAAAGCACGCGACAGCCGCAAAGGGACTTTGAATTGGGAAAGGAAGAAGCGGGGTATCTCAGAACGATGGCAATGAAGAATGAAAGGTGCCGCTGGCCGGGCACTTAAGAGACTTATGTTTGGGGTCGCATAGGTTGTGGACAGCTGTGCTTAAGAGCACGTTGTATGGAGCAGAGTGATTGGCCGGACCGTGCGTCATGGCTGGAAAGCCTTCCGTCGACATGTCTGGTAGAGTGACAAATGTAACGAAGATGAAAAGGTATGCGAGCTCTACTGAGGTTCAATCAATGATTTTGTAGAATCCAGAATATCCTCAAGCAAGGGGTCCAGTACAAGTTCGCAAGTGCTTGGTGCAGAATGCTCGTAATGGCCCTGGCATCGGCGGTTGTGATTCGCCGACGTTTTTCGTGAACGCATCACAACTTCAATCCCGCCATTGTCGCCGCCTGCACGACAACCCCACGCCGTTCCACCCACCGACCGCACACACCCAGCATGTCTGCCCCCGACCCCAAGGAAGCATGGGCACGCATCCAGAATGAGCTCACGCGACGGACACAGCGCTTCGGCGGCGCCGGCGGTGGAGGTGGCCCGCCAAAAGGTCTCTTTGGCGGCATTGGAGGGCTTCTGATCATTGGCGGCGGCATCTGGGCTGCGAACAATGCGCTCTTCAACGGTGTGTAGCCCATTAATTGGATGAAGCTATCAAGCTATGAGTAGTAGCACACAGCAAACTAACATACCCCAGTCGACGGAGGCCACCGCGCAATAAAGTACACCCGCGTCGGCGGCGTGCAGAAGGAAATCTACAGCGAAGGCACGCACCTGCGCATCCCCTGGTTCGAGACGCCCATCACCTACGACGTGCGCGCGAAGCCGCGAAATGTGGCCTCCCTCACCGGCACCAAGGACCTGCAGATGGTCAACATCACCTGCCGTGTGCTCTCGCGGCCGCGCGTCGACGCCCTGCCACAGATCTACCGCACGCTCGGTACCGACTACGACGAGCGCGTGCTGCCGAGTATCGTCAACGAGGTGCTCAAGAGCGTGGTCGCGCAGTTCAATGCCAGTCAGTTGATTACGCAGCGTGAGAACGTGTCGAGGCTCGTGAGGGATAATCTTGTGCGGAGAGCTGCGAGGTTCAATATCATGCTCGACGACGTCTCCTTGACCGTAACTACCCCCTTCCCACCGTCCCACTCTCATATCTAACGTCAACACCAGCACCTCGCCTTCTCCCCCGAATTCACCGCCGCCGTCGAAGCCAAGCAAGTCGCCCAGCAAGAAGCCCAGCGCGCGGCCTTCGTCGTCGACAAAGCCCGCCAGGAAAAGCAAGCCACCGTCGTCCGCGCCCAGGGTGAGGCGCGTTCCGCCGAGCTCATCGGTGACGCCATCAAGAAGAGCCGCTCGTACGTCGATCTCCGTGAGTTTGAGAATGCGCGCAATATTGCGCAGATTCTGCAGAACTCGAGCAATAAGGTGTACTTGGACTCGCAGGGATTGGGTCTGAATATTGTGCAGAGTCAGAGTGATAAGGATAAGAGGAGTAAGGCGTAGGTGGGACGAGGATGAGGAATGTATAATTAGCGTGGCGAGGAAAAGGCGAGGTGCATGCCTGTCATGTTCTTTCCACTCATGTTCAATATCGAGCTTCTCAGAGAAAAACGTCGTTCAAACATCCAAACTATGCTACACAATCGTAAAGCAGTAATCCCACAGTGTACCCCAACGCCAAGCCCCCTTCATGCACAATCCCTCATGTAGATCAAAACTCCATCGCATCGCCCATTTCATCCCTCTCCCTCTTCACCCCCTTCCCCTCCTCCATCAGCCCCGCCACAAACCGCCGAAAGTAATCCACATACGGCTTCAAACTCGTCTTCTCCCAGTCCTGCACCTTCTTCATCCCCTCGCCCTCCCCACTCTCCTCCTTCCACTCATCAATCTCAGCCAACAACTGCGTAACAGTCGGCACACCCAACGGATCAAACTCCTCCACCCTCCTCGTATCAATCGGCACGCAAACGCGCCCTGTCCCTGGATGCACTACGAACGGACTCTTGAGCAAATGGTTTAGTTTCTTACTTACTTCCGCGTCGAGGCGCGGGTACGTGTATTCCAGCACGATATCCTGCTTTGCTTCTTTCAAGTCTTTTTCCTTGCCTTTTGGTAGGGCTCCCGATTTGGCTAGCGCGTCGATGTCTGCCCATTTCGATGCTGAGCTGCGGTTTGGCGAGGAGTCCCATTTCTTCTGTAGTGCGGCGCGGAGTGTAGCGTCGGGTAGGAGAGCGAGGAGGTGGGTTGCTTTGTCGTCGGTGGCCCAGGGGTCTTGTTCTGCGAGGATGGAGGTTTGGAAGTGTGTTTTAAGGATCTCCAAACTGCGCTCGAGATGCGGGTGTAGCGGTCGTCGTGCGTTGACTTTCTTGCCCGCGTTGTCGCCGCCCTTGAGAAGCTCGAGATACCCAGCGATAGCCCGGCGCTTCTGGTCGTCCATTTCGCGCGCGCGCTTGTCGCAGATCCATGCGTGGGCGCCGCGACGACCGGAGTATACCCAGAGAATGTGCTTGAAGCCGAAGTCCTCGCGTAGCGCGACGTCGATGGTTTTGATCGCCATGGTGATGAAGGACCAGCACTTGTGGCAGATACTCGCGCCCGTGCAGCACGTTCTGATGTCGTCGTAGTCCGTCATGTCGATATCGAAGACCAGCTCTTTCATGACGGGCCGGAAAGCAGACGCTTTGCGCACGGTCTTGCGGTCGCGCGGGTTGGTGCTGTACTGCGGCCCGATTTCGAAACGCGAGGGCAGCATTTGTATGCATTGTTTTCGCAGGAGGTCGGCGGTGGGGAAGGACTGGTAGCGCAGGTAGGCGTCGTTGGGGAGTGTGAAGGCGAATTCGCGGTGGGCGAAGGCGGGCGTTGGGACGGGGGAGTGGTTGAGCCATTGGAAGAGGGGGCGGAAGGGGAAAAGACGTTGGTAGAAGGCGCGCATTATCTCGGGGTCGGAGAAGGAGGATTTGGGCGAGATCTTGCTGGGAGGTTGTTAGTTGGTTGTTGAGATGGAGGGAGGGGTTGTAGGTACAGTGGTGCGGGCTGTGATGAGTCTTCCTCAGACTTTACGCCTGGTGCGCTTGATGCGAATTCGCCGTCTGAATCGTCGTCGTCGAAGAGGTCTTCCAGGTTCACTTTGGGCTTCCCTGCTGCTGCGGGAGGACTCGGTGCATCGTTCATTGCGATATCTTGCGTTTCTGGCTCGGGCTTGACGGCGTCTACTTGGGACATGGTGTTTGGGGAGTCGTCCCCTGCAGTTGATTCTGGCGTTATTGAGTGTGGCATCTTCGCTATATGGTTGTAGTCTTGTGATTCTGCGTTGGGGTCGTTCATGTTCGTCTAGATTTGGGGGAACGCGACGACGCGTGCTAGCGTGACTTGAAGTCGCGTAAATTGGCAGCGACCCTTCACACCCCTGCATCTAACAGCCAATCAGTCGCAAAACGCTCCTTCCCCATGCATCTGGCGTCATCAGGACAAACTCGAGAACAAACCTCACTTTCACGTTATTGCAATCTCCGGAGGGGGATGTACACGCACGAACTCGGTGATGGCGGAGGAAGAACTGGTATCCGGAGAAGGCTGGATATCGGAGGATTCAAGCTTCTATGGTGAGTACTAATGACTTGCAGGCCTCAGAACGGGCAGTTGCACTGTGCTGTAAAATTGAACATTTTTCAGCTACAGCTGTTGACACATACAGGTGATGAAGAGGAGCAAGATCGCCAATATTCACTCAGCGACAACTTCAATCCCAGGCGCATCTGGTCAGTGCAGAAGTCACATCTAAACACCATACTCGCACCTTCCAGAGCTCAGAAACTATCGACCGCCATGCCCACCATAGACGGCGCTCCGGTTGGAGGTACTCCGTCAAAGGGCTCACCTGCAATAAATGCTGGCCGTCAAGCAAATGGCAAACCTTCCAACTTCCCACCGGATCGTCGAGCGATGGAAGAGGCCAGGCTGGCGCGACTGGGGAAGCGCGTGCGCGAGCCATCACCAGAGCCCGTTCTGTGCAACCCTGGCCAAGGCTCTTCCGACTCCTGGCAGCTTGGTGAGTCGGTAGACGACTTCGTCCGACGAGTTCCGCCTCTCACCACCACCGACTGCGCATGGATCTGGGCTCATAATCCTCGCCGAGATCCGCACACCGGTTCCATGTCCCATGATGTCTACGAGTTCAGGAACCGAGGAAAGGACCTTCTTGATCAGTCTCTCCAGGCTCGACAAAAGATCGAGACCAAGGGCGCTCACGGACCGAAGGCTGCAATGAACAAAGCACTGAACGCAGAGAGCAAGGCACTGCAGCAACGCATTGCTGATCTCGCCGTCAACTGCGGTATTCTTTCCGGAAAGGTGAGCGTAGTTCAGCAACTTTATCGGACCTGCTAACAACCACCAAGTGGATGCTCTTTTGCAAGCTCGAGGAGGTTACCCAGGCCTGGAAAAAGGTCGTTGCCGGTGTAATTGGCGGGCGTCTCGGTCCAATATCCAAAGTCGCTCCCGACAATGGCACACCGGCTGATCGACTCATCTGCATCTACACCAAAGACTTCCGGGATGAGGAAAACGTTCTTCGTATTCTCCAAGAGATCGAAAGCATGGGTCTCCTGCCTCATGGACGGTCCATCTACTACAAGTCAGATGCTTTCACGTACCTGGATCTTTACAAGGAGACCTGCTCAGAGTATGGACTGCAGGCGAGCCTGTACACCAGCTTCAAGATGATGGCAGCAGGGAGGATCGCAAAGGCCAATGCCACTACGAACAAGAAGCAGAAGACGCTCAACAGCTACTTTTGAACAGACGACAAGTGAGGCAATAGGGTCGGATGTGCAGACCAAATAAGCTCTAAGCATTATTTCGAACACGCGTGCGCGAATCGAGTCGTCATTTCTCAAACGTACCGTACGACTTAGCGAGATCATATACCATAAATCAACAATTTCTTTGCTGGCTTTCAATCCTCATACCTTCGAGTGCGATGGACCAGTCACGCATTCCACCTGAAAGACCTGCGGCCAGACTGGCAAGCGCACCATGCTGGTGGAGATTCCTGTAGATTTTCCAATTGCAACGTAACAGAAACCTCGATCCAGCCTTCCTGCAGTCTCCCGCATCGCGGACTTCAACAATCCTCGTCTGACTAACTGATCGGCAGGCCCAGGGCTCGAGAACGTGGTAACAGCTCGTGTCATAACCGGCTGAATGAAGCATTGTCGGTGGGCGGGACGCACCTTTTCCTGCGCTACCTCGCACTTGTTCAGTTTCTCTTACTCGATGTAAGTTACAGGGTCCTGAACACGAACCACAACTCCGCTGCTGACGCCGTTGTTCATTCTACTCATCGCAAGCGTCATGGCATCGGCGAGGACCGAAAAGAACACCTGTTTGCTAACTCTTCCTTGTTCTTCCTGATCGTACGTACTACGAACAAACGACGATATCTAAGTGCAGCAAGTCCATCATGACGAAGTCGACAGTCGAGACACACCACACCGCTACAAGGCGGGGCGGCATCATATCAAGGCCTCGCATGTAATTTGGCTTGTCCGGGCATCTCCGATATCGTAAACAAGGCTAGCTGGCCGACAGGCGTCGAAGCACGTCGTTACTCGATACAAAAGGTTCTGATCGAGTAATGCTTTGAATGGCGTGTTGAGACGTACGCTGACAGTTCTCGGTATCGTCGGAATTGGCTCCGGTTGCGCGATATTGCCCGAGTCGACGTTCAGGACAGCAGGACGCAGTCACTGCATAGTTCAAGAGATTCAGAATGCCTTGAGAATGAAGCATGGCTTCAGGAACATCTCTGGTTCAGGGCGGTCGGTAGCATTTGAACCGGGAAGGTGACGTTTGTTACCGTTGAACCTGCGCTAGTTTACGTTGATCGGCAAGAGTCTGGCGATACGAAGACACGACGCTTATCAGTGCATGAGCACGGTCCCAACAACAATATCCACTGCGATTTCGAAGCCAAGTGTGCCGCCGAGGCTGCGAAGGTCTGTACCCGATAAGAGACATGAGTGTTGCGAGGAGCTTTAGAATTACTCTATGGCTCTCGACATGTGCTGGAGATAGGCTGCACGACTGATAGAGAGGCACAGGTGTAGGAGCAATCTAAACAGCGCTATGTCGACGTCGGTGTCAACCAACAAGCGCAAGGGTCGAGATGCAAGGCTAAGGCCGCCTCGATAACTCCAGATCGCACTACCTATTTTCATCGAGTAAGAGCCAGCATGGTCGCTGGCCGGTATGCCATGCCCCTGGCACTACGCCTGAGTCGTCCCAAGATCTAGCAGTGGGTAGATAAGAGTTGCTGTACCCCAGATTGAGGCGCTACTTGCACCCAGGAACAGCATTTCTTTGTTGCACAGACCTTGCGAATCCTCAGACTGTACTGCTGGAAAAGCATACCTCTGAGTACGCTCTTCTTTTTGACATTTGGCGAGCTACAACACCGAATCCAGCTTATCTACTCTTATCTTTGTCTCACCCGAAACCACCCACATACGGCCACACCATCTTCCCCGCGTTGCCGAGACCGGACGTCTGTATATAGCTCACAGATTCCTACATCAAATCTGGGGTGGACCTCCACGCTCTTTGTTTCTTTCAAGCCACACACACCTTCAGTCCTTATCAACCTCCTTCAAGATGGCTCCTCATGCAACGACACCCCCACCGATGCCTCACAGCCAACCTCTCCACCCTATAACCGTTCTTGCGTCTTCAAGAGCAGTGATTGATGGAAAGCTCACCGAAGCTACTATCGTCGTTTCGACCACGACTGGAAAAATCACATCCATCTTCCATTCCGTAGTACCAGCACAGGACTTCCCCGAAGGTACAATCTACACGGACTACTCGCCACATGTTCTCCTCCCCGGACTGGTTGATGCCCATGTACATCTCAATGAGCCAGGCCGGACAGAATGGGAAGGCTTCTGGACTGGTACCAGGGCTGCTGCCTTTGGCGGTGTCACTACTGTCATTGACATGCCGCTGAATGCTATCCCTCCTACTACTACCGTCGAGAACTTTCATATCAAGTTAGATGCAGCAAAGGGCAAGTGCTGGGTCGATGTCGGTTTCTACGGCGGCGTCATCCCCGGCAATGCTGGCGAACTCAAAGCCTTAGTCAAAGAAGGTGTGCGAGGCTTCAAAGGATTCCTGTGCGACAGTGGAGTCAGTATACCTCATCCCCAACCTCATCTGACACGTGATTAAGCTCCTACTAGGTCGAAGAATTCCCCTGCATCTCCTCCCTCGACATCGAGAAAGCCCTCCACGAGCTCAAAGACGCAACAACAACACTAATGTTCCACGCCGAAATGATACCCCCAATCTCAGACTCCGTCGGCGACGACATCCAGCGCTCACACCCACCCATGGCCCCCAAAGGCCCCCTAACAACATACAACACATTCCTGCAATCACGGCCCCCAGCCTTCGAAACCTGCGCCGTAGCCGAGATCCTCTCGCTAGCACACCTCGCGCCTGATCTTCAACTGCACATCGTGCATCTCTCCGCCATCGAAGCCATCCCCATGCTCCGAGCCGCACGCGCCAAGGGTATCAAAATCACGGCCGAAACGTGTTTCCACTACCTTGCGCTCGCGGCCGAGGGCATCCAGGAGGGCGACACGAGACATAAATGCTGTCCGCCGATTCGCTCGCAATCGAATCAGGATGGCTTGTGGGCGGAACTCCTGCTAGATCAGGCGGATGGCGTGATTCAAACTGTTGTGTCGGATCACTCGCCGTGCACGCCTGAGATCAAGCTCCTACCTCCTCATCTCGCGCCACACAAGGAATCAACGCGGAAAGCCGGGCACTCTGAGGAATGCGACTCGTGTGAGAGTTCAGATGGCGAAATGCAAGGTCCAGAAGAGAAAGGCGATTTCTTCAGCGCGTGGGGCGGAATATCGAGCGTCGGATTAGGTCTTCCTATCTTGTGGACAGAGGGCACGAAGCGCGATCCTGAATTTAGCGTCGAGGAAATCGTGCGCTGGTGTTGTAGGAACACGGCGAAACAAGTTGGGCTGGAGAAGAGCAAGGGGGATCTTGGGGTTGGATTTGATGCGGATATTGTTGTTTTCGATGATGAGGCGGAGTTTTTGGTAAGTCGCCATCGGATTTGAGTGTACGTGTCATTGAGTGGAGTGCTAATGAAGTACAGGTCGAGCCGAGCACGATGTTGTTTAGGAATAAGGTCTCGCCGTATCAGAACAAGACGCTTAAGGGTGTCGTGAGAGAGACGTGGTTGAGGGGGCAGAGGGTGTTTACAAGAGAGGGAGGGTTTAGTGAGAAGATGGGACCGGGTGGGAAGATGTTGATTGAGCCGAGGACGGCGAGTAAGTAGGTGTGTTGTACGGGCGTGAGTGATCTGATGAACCAGCTCTTAGGATTATGGACATTGGGGAATGAGCATGGAAGGCGTTCTGGGCATTTACAAGCATTTCACAGATTCGAGCTACGATAAAGCACATCTTCATGAATACAACCATTCATATATACACAACGCGCGCATACATACACATAATGCAATCTCATATCCACCCCATCCCTAGTGAAAAGCGACCTTAATCTCATTCACAGGCTGCAACACAATGTCCGCATGCAACCCCGGCAGCACCCCACCCATACGATTCTCCACCCTCTCATACCGCTGAAACATCCTCACCAGCGTATACTGCATCTCGGTAAGCGCAAACTGCTGCCCGATACAGATCCTCGGTCCGCCGTTGAACGGGATGTACGTCCACGACTTGGGATGCCAGTTTTCCCAGCGCTCGGGCACGAATTTGTCGACGGCGGGGAAGCCGCTGGACTCGGGCGGGTATAGGTCTTTGCGGCGCTGCATGACGAGCGTAGAGTAGCCGATTGGTGTGCCTTTTAGGATGCCGATGGGTTGGGTGCCGTCTTTGCCGCCGCCGACGGGGAGGGTGGTGTCGGTCAGGGCGACGCGGACGTTGTATGGGCTGGATGTTGTTAGCTTGTGGTGCACGTCAAACGCAGGTTTGAAGTTTCCCTTACACAATGGGGTAGAGGCGAAGCGTTTCGTTGATGACGTTCTGGAGATACTTCATGTTCTTGAGATGCTCATACGTCGGTGTATCCTGGAGGCCGACTGTGTCGATAATTTCCTGTCGGAGCTTTGCGGTGATCGCTGGGTCCATTGAGAGGTGGTAGATTATCCATGTGAGTGTGCTATGTGAAGTACCAGGTTAGCGTATGTTACAGGTACAGTTCTGTTATCCCACGTACCATGCCGTGGTGTCTCGTCCAGCCAACAAGACTGATACGAGCTGATCGCGTAGCATCTGGCGGTCGCGTGTGTATCCGGCGATCGCGTGCAGGAACGTGTAGCCCTCGTCGTTCTTGGTCTTGTCTTCAAGCTCCTTAGGTGTGAGCGCGAGAGCTTGCTCGACGTAACGTTCGACAAAGTCGTTCATGGTCTTGATCGAGTCGTAGAAGCCCATTCGCTTGCGGGGGACCAACCAGTTAAGGGGCCTGTCCACAGATTAGATCATTCCTCTCGTACATCCTCAAGGTGACTGACCCAAGTTTGGCGATGATGCTCTGCACACGCTGAACATTATAGAATGCGTCTGCAAATCGCGTCTGGGGGTTCTCAAGACTGCCAACGGACTCGCCGAGAAGCCAGTGCGTACGATAGGGAGGTCAGCACTCGTTCCACAAGCAAATTTTGTATTCGCTGCTTACCTTGCATCAAGGGTAAATCGGAACATCAGGTCCAACGTGTCAATTTCCTGGCCATGTCCAATCTTCGTCATCAGAGTCTGAGCATGCTCTTCGAAGATCTCAATGTCGCTGAGGCGATCCTTGATGAACTGCGGACGGAGCAATTGTCGTGAGTTGTGCCAGAGCGTGCCATCCGTCGTGAAGATGCCATTACCGAGAAACATATGCCAGTCTCGTCTGAATGCCTCTCCCTTGCCATAATCTTTGAACTGTGTCGCAAGTATCGCTTTGATGTTCTCCGGCTCTGCTGTCAAGATGACCCTTTCGCCGACGCCTGATTCGAGTGTGTAGTGTCCCGGAGAATGCTTTTCGTACATGGCCACCCACATCTCGTAGATCGTGTCCTTCATGGCATGTCCCACCACATTGTATGCTGTGTCCAGTCCTAGTGGAAAATATGATGGTCGTTTGGGCGGTCGAGCACCCAATTTGCGGATGCGGGCATCTTTGTGGAGTCTGAGGGCGAACGAGTAGCCAGTGTAGAGTACTATGGCACCCAGTACGAGGTACGGAAAGGGTATGTTTGCGTTCGCGACTGACACCATGGCGGACAGACTATGGGAGATCGACTGTCTAGAACGTTGACAGCGGTTAGCAGTGCCTATGTAGTTTGAAGTCCACATGGCAGTCGCGTGGCGTCAGACAAAGAAGACGGGACCAAAACTTACTTTCGAACCGGCAGCCGAAGGAGTCCGACCAGCTGAAAGTGATGGAATTATAACGAAGCGACAGCCAAATAGATGCTCAAATTGCTATCCAATCCAAGTTGTTCGAAATATCATCGTGTGGCCGGCCACGCAATGCGGTGACATAGCCCGAACGCTCTTCTTTCATGTGCAAGCACCAGCTACGCCGAGGCCTATGACGGCCATCGTTATTTTGCCCTCTTTCGACAAAGTCCATAGGCTAGTAGCTCGCGTAATACATGAATCGGTGTGCTCAAAAAAGCGGGGAAGGTCATCCATGATGTCGAACAGTGTGGAGACACATGAAGACTTCCACCGTTCCACGGCGGCTGCGGAGGTCTTGGAAGCCGAGCGGCCGAGGCGGACAAGAGCTCGACTCTCGCTCGTGAAAACGTCACGCAGAATGGACGATGCTGATGTTCAATGAATAAATTGAAAGGTCTGCCTTCAAGCACGAAGTTGAGATGGCAGTCTTCGTTGAGCGATGGCGATCGAGTCGTGATTTGGCGCAGCCACGGAATATGCAAGCCACTCCGTCTACGCCCTGCGCATTATGACCATGACCGACAACTTCCAATTCGATATCATCACTTAGAAGACAGGCAAAGCTCGTCTGTCATCCCACTTATAGCCTTTCTTTCTCGTGGCCTTGCGGAAGACACGACCAGACTGAAGGTTGTAGCCAGCCCCGCTATTTCCTCCTCAAGCGACACAACAGATGGCGTGCCCCCTCACCGCGCGCATGACCTTGACAACTCTATAAACAGATCCTCAGTAAGGACTCTGATTTGAAAGTCCCAGGTTGATCAAGATCATCTGGTGGATGCCAAACATTGAAGGAACCTTCCGTCGCTTCCTTGCGACATTCTTCATCCAGGGCGCCTTGGCTTCATTCGAGTGTAGCATTCCGACGATTGGGTAGCGCCTAGAGCACGGTGCCTTCTTCCGACGTTCTTCTTCTGTCAGTCTCTTCCCTTCAAAATGAAATCGCTTGTGTCCTTTCTCTCACTCGCATCATGTGCGTATGCACTTTGGCCACAGCCTGTCTATATTAGCACCGGAGATACCGTTCTATTTGTCGATGAAAACGTGCAATTCCACTGGTATGAACTCGGCGGGGAGAGTGCAGGCTCAGTCGCAGATCAAAACTCTGATCAACAGTCCTTCGTCTTTACGTCAAACTCGAACGCTCATCCTCACGATAAGCACAATTGGAGGCTCAAAAAGCGATATACCGAGCTGAAGCAATACACCGAACTTCTGCATACCGACGAGACTGGCCATGGGACGCAAGGAAGGGTATCGAATGACGAGATCATCGAGTATGCGATAATCACAGCTTGGAGGACAATCATTACGAACAGCTTTTATCCTTGGAAGTTCCATCCACGAGCGTGGGATGAGCCATCACCAGAGGGCAGTGCATGCCTTTCTGAAATCACCGTCAGACTCCTCTCCACTACGGAGCCACATGCAAGCACAGTCGATGAATCTTACCTCCTGAATGTCGGCGAAGATGGAAAGGCGACCATAGCTGCAAATTCGAGCATTGGCATAGCGCGAGGCCTGACGAGCTTTACCCAGCTCTTCTACAAGCATTCGAATAGAGGCGATGCCTATACACCATTTGCGCCAGTCACTCTACGCGATGCGCCCAAGTTTCAACACCGGGGTATCAATCTCGACGTGTCGCGCAATTGGTTCCCTGTCTCCGCGATCAAGCGCCAGATCAATGCTATCGCCTACAACAAGATGAATCGCCTTCATCTTCATGTCACGGACTCTCAATCTTGGCCACTGGAGATTCCGGCTCTACCTGAGCTCTCTGCCAAAGGTGCATATCGGCCCGATCTTGTGTACACTCCTGAGGATTTCAAGCACATTCAGCGATATGCGGCGCTCCATGGTGTAGAGGTTGTCACCGAGATTGACATGCCGGGACATACTTCCAGTATTCATCATTCATACCCTAACCTCGTAGCTGCGTTCAACAGGCAGCCTGACTGGGGTACCTATTGTGCAGAGCCGCCGTGTGGAACGCTCAAGCTCAACTCGACAGACGTTTACGACTTCCTCGAGACGCTCTTTGACGACCTGCTGCCTCGCATTTCTCCATACTCCGGTTTCTTTCACACCGGTGGCGACGAGGTGAATAAGAACTCTTATAACTTAGACGACACTGTTAGAAGCAACGAGTCAGACGTGCTTCGACCGTTGATGCAAAAGTTCATTGACCGCAATCACGACCAGGTCAGGGCATCTGGGCTCACGCCTATGGTGTGGGAAGAGATGTTGCTGGACTGGAATCTCACTCTAGGCGAAGACGTTATTGTGCAGAGCTGGCAGAGTGATGAAGCTGTTGCGAAGATCGTGTCGAAGGGGCACAAAGCGTTAGTAGGAAACTACAAGTTTTGGGTACGCAAGTCACCCGACGGCGAAGCGATGATCATGAAGTACTTCCCGGCTTACAGACTTTCAGTATCTCGACTGCGGCAAAGGCCAATGGCTTGACTTTGACCCATCCATCTCCGCTGACGCGTGGCCATACTACGACTACTGCGCGCCTTTCCACAACTGGCGCCTCGCATACTCCGTCGACCCATACTCTGGGATACCCGAGGACAAGCATCATCTGGTAATTGGTGGCGAAGCACACATGTGGGCCGAGCAGACCGATCCGGTAAATGTTGATCGCATGATTTGGCCCCGCGGGTCAGCTGTAGCCGAGGTGCTTTGGAGTGGTCCGAAGGACGCAGAAGGGAAGAACAGAAGCCAGATTGATGCAAGTCCGAGGCTGAGCGAGATGAGGGAGAGATTGGTTGCCAAAGGCATTGGGGCTGAGCCGATTCAGATGCCGTACTGCACCATGAACGGCACGCAGTGCGCCTTAGGACACGGGTACTGAACGAACACAAGCTTACACACAGAACATAGTCGAAGATGCTAAACGTCTGATAGCATGTAAAGGAAGCTTGGAAATTAATTTTAGTCCCCGTTATTGCGTCATCGTTCAACAGCTCACGCCTCCATCAAACCCATACAGTGCTGTCCCGGACATGCCGGGAGCCTAGCCGATTCCTTCACATTGCTTCTACTTCAGCTGTCCCTTCGGCTCTACTGATCTCTCGTATGAGGGTGGCACGTCTTGTTTCTTCACCACTGGCTCATGGTACGACGTACCACTTTCTTCAGTAACCGCGCGCGCAATGCCTTGCGTGTTGTCGATTGTCTCCATCGGTGCCACAGGCTTGTCGCCCTTGGGAATGATTGCTGAGGGTATGATCCAGTTGAACCATGATGGAAGTAGAAGTCCGACCACCACCGTTGGAACGACGAGATGAACGATGCTGAAGCCGTAGATCATGATAGGATCAAACTTGTGCTTTTCGTCGAATTGCGGATAGGCAAATGAAAGCACAATCAAGAGAATCGGACCGGAGATGTACTGTCGTGTGCAATTAGTATTTCGAATGATAGATGGAGGAGGGCTTTACATACCTTCATTACCGGGGCCCAGAACATGGGTATGTTCCAATTCTTCCCGAAGCCAACGACCACATTGAGGTCGCGAGTCAGCTGGTTTCCAGAGTAAAAGCCGATCCACCAGAAGCGGCTTAGGAAAACGTTGTTGCCCCAGAATCGGGGTGCGGGAATGCTTGGTGTCTTCGCCACGAGGACAGAAATCGCAAGAGAAGCGAAGAAAATGCCAAATCCTATTCCTGCGCCGATTCCTGGCGTAGTAGCGTAGGCGATGCCAATACCAAGCGCCTGTGCGGCGACGAAGCCCACAGTATAGATCAGGTAGGCGATAGTGCCAACTTCTGCCGCTACGTCGCGCCAGCGATACATTGATGTGGCGGCGAATGTCTCGCACCATACAACGAAGAAAAGAGCGATGCCTGGAAGTAGATTTACGTCGTTAGTATTGTTCTCACATGTAGATCATATACACAGCTGACGTACCGTTTACGTAAGTGTCCACGGCGTCGAGGGCCTGCAGACCAAACTCCGTGCAATAGATCAGAGATATGAGGGCGGAGACTATGGTGACCGCGGTGCAAACGATCCAGCGGGGAAAGCGAGAGCCCCAATCCGTATCCAAAATCAAGGTCGTCATCACTTCCAGGAGAGAGAAGGCGGATGTAAGACCCAAGAGGAAAAGCGTGAAGAAGAACACAATGCTGAAGAAGGGTGCACCGGGCATTTGCGCGAGGGCTGCTGGGTATGTGATGAACCCGGTTACTATCGTAGCGAACACAAGACATTAGTGCTTGACTACCTCCAAATCATTTTCGAGTACTTACCAAATGTGCCTAAGGGGTCGCTGGTAGCTGGGTCAATGCCAAGGAACCCAATGACGCCAAACACCGAAAACGCGGCAATGACTTCTACGAGAGAGTTACTGATGGCGATGATAAGGGCGTCTTGTACCGCGTTGGAGTGAATGGAGCAGTATGATGCCCATGAGGTGAAGTATCCGAACCCCACGCCGACAGAGAAGAAGATTTGGCCGAAAGCACCCTGCCAGATCTGAGGGGTCGCAAGCGCTTCAGTGCGCCATGTAGCAAAGTACAGCTTGATACCGTCGCCTGCGTTAGGAAGTGATACTCCGCGTCCAATCAATATGATAATGAGGACAAGCGGAAGACCCATGGTGACGTAAATAACACGACCTGTGAGTCCTACGCCCCTGAAGACGCACAACCAGGTCACGAACCACGTAAACATGGCCCAGGCCGCCGTTTCGCCCACCATACCTGTGCCTACGTATTGAGTGTATGAAGCGACGCTTCCATCGGGGTTGAGACTGCCCACAGAAGCCGGAGCTACGTTGGCTACAATAACGTCGCTGAAGAAATCGCTTGAGTCTAGTCCAGTCCAAGGCACAGTGGTTCGGAAAGAGCGGCGGAAGTACTTCAAAATCCAGGCTAGAAGTGGAATGTAGTAGGTGACGACAGCATACTACACAAGGTGTTAGCATTGCTAACGCAATATGCTTGTTGCCAGCTAATGGAGTCGAAGTGCTTCGCACGAGAACGTCGCGTTTCGCGATCCCTTATGTTCTCTCTCGCAACTAGCAACAGACAGCGCCTTGGAAGAAAGGTTGCTTACCCCGTTGAAGACCACCGAAAGTCCAATACCCTTTGCTCTCTTATTCGCTGAGTGCCATGCTAAGACGGGACCCCCACGGTACACGGCGCCAATTGATATTTCCATGACCAGAACTGGCAGCGCGATGAAGAAGAGTGCGATAAGATACGGGATGAAGAATTGGAGGCCGTAATTGTTGAAAGCGATGGACGGAAATCGCAACAAATTTCCGAGACCAACAGCTCCGCCCATTGCGCATAGCACGAACTGAGCGCGGTTGCCGAACATGTCGCGGCCATCTTCTGCTTTATTCGCCGTGGGCGCAAGCTTATTGAGTACTCGCTTGAAGACGCTCATTGTGCCGCTCGGGCTGGACAGGTAGACTGTGGACCTTAAGTGAAAACAACAAGACAACCGAGAAGAAGCCCAGCTTTGGAAAAAATGCCTGGTGAGCTTCACACCCAGAGGAGAAGAAGTGATTGAACAAAGATGTGTGTTGCCGGCCCTTGCGAGGTTTATAACGATGCCGATGTTAACCTATCCCGTTCTTCACTACGCCGCGCCCATGCCCAGCAAACAGTCACCTTCCTACTACAATCAGCCCCAGAGATGTGGCTGAGTATCCAAGCTTCCCCAGACACTCGGTATAGGCTCACATGGCTTTGCTTCCACGTTATCGGTTGTGTCGGATTGCATGCGCGCAGTGATTCGAAAGACTTCATTGGAGGGCCAAGCTCCGCGACCGTGTCCGCCGTGTAATTGTTGGAACACCGCACAAGACATGTGCTCGATTGAGCTAGCTCGCCTCCTACAAGGCGTACTCTCATTTCCAGAAAGCAGCGCAGAAGTCGTGGCCTGTGAATTCAGATGTTTACAGCCCACGGTCGAAGAGTTTAGTCCAGATCTCTGGATTCCATTATTCCGAATTACTTCTGTCCAAGGGTGTCTATTCATCCTAGGTCATTTCGAGAGCAGGTAACGCAAGAGCACATGACAGGTCCAACGCCGAGTCGTCGCCCAGGCACTCGTTATATCCTTGGCGCTTGGTAAATGCAGATAAGACCCCAAGCACATTCATGTCCAAGGGCTGTCCAAGGGCTCGGTAGACACCAGAATCTCGAGACAACATTCTAAGAGCGGGGCCATGATGAGTTCGAAGATAGCAGGGGCGACTGCAGTACCTAACTTGGCTGCTTTCCCTGCGGTTGCGCTTGGAGTCGGGGACGGGTGGCTGGCCTCGTCGAGTTGCGCCCAGCACGAGGCGCATCCTTTGTTGTCTCCATTTGGATCATGAGCGGCGCGATTTATGTAATCGACCTCGAAACGGGCGCGTGGTTGCCGGAGACGCCCATACGCAGCGAAGTCTGGACTCGAGGGTTGGTGACCTTCAGGCTGTGTGCATGGGTCTTTCTATGACAAGCGGCCTTTCTCCAGTGATGCTAGCATTGCCGCTGCGCGTTTCGTGGGTCATCTTGGTGTGTATGAAGTGGGAAAAAAGTCTGGGAAAGCTTTTTGTAGAGTAGGAGGCGGTTTCGAGCTTTGTATCTGTGGACGTGAGATCGTTCGTAGGGCGTGTACCTGCAAGGGCGTGCCAATCTCGGTCCACCCGACGTCCCGGTGCCGACTACGCAGTAGAAACCTCATATTTCTGTCCACTACCATAACCCACCCTATGACTACATGTACCCACGAATAAGGTGTTACGGCATACTTGGTGTAGAGACGAGAAAACAATACGAGCAACCTGACACAATCACTCATGAAGCGACGGACAGGGCTCGTAGCACGCGTGTTCGCCAATCTCTGGTCAGCACCAAATTCCGGAGACACATTCCCCAATAAGACCTCCTTCCAAGGTTGTCATAACATCGCTTTCGTCCTCCTACCAATAGCAACAAGCAGTTTCAGCACCCAACTTCCATATCCGTTTCAAACTGCCAGCTCAAGCGCTTCTGCGCCATATTCATTCATCTCAGCTCAATTTTGCAGCAGCATCTCCAGCATGTTCGCTGCATGCGTCCGAAACATTCGCTCTCTTTTAGGCACAGGAAGCAGCGCGAAGAGGGCGATGCTGATACTGCCTGGAAGACCGCTTGCATCAACACCGTGTTCAAGAACCATGGAAGGGTAACTCGACCATGCAACACAGCTTCGTGTAGAGCCTCCGGACACATCGTCTCCAAGTCGGCACCTTGATGAAAAAGGCTTGGGAGAATTTCGATTTTTCATTTATGGAAGTCCGTATGTACCGCAGCAAGGAGATTGGGAAAAGCGACCGATGTGTGTGTGAGCCAATACAACCTGAGGATGGCTGTCATCTTAACCGTGTACGATCGATTGCATTGCTTTTGGTCGATGACTCTTTTAGTCGCGATAGATATTCGCCTTCTCCCCCCTCTAACATTTTTTGCTGACAACACCACATCGTCTTTTGAGCCTCGGATAAATCTTCCTCGTCTAGATCCAATCGATGCAAACACGGTTGCGATTCGTCGCGACACCAGACGCGGCTGGGATTTAGCCGCCCAACGCAACTGTCGAGACATCAGCTGTAGGTGACTTCGCACTACTCACCATTTGCTCTTAACCTTCTGGTTTCTTTCTCCTACATTCCGCAATGCATCACGCTCCCAGATTTAACAAAGCTTTCCACTACATGCATGCCAGTATTGTGAATCAACACGAAGCGCGGCACACGAACGATATAATACGAAAACTCCACAACGATGCTTCTTCCACCACATGTCCCGATGGCGCCGTTCGGTTACACGAATTATGCCAAGGCTGCACACTGTTTACTGAGCTCCTCGAAGCCCTGAAATGGCTCGAAGCCCTGAAATGGCTCGATGCCCCGACTCTTGTTGCCGATTTGCCGTCGAAAAGCTATCGACTTTGTACTGTAGCTCGCTTGCGACTGCTGGACGGACACTGCCATCTCTGCACAGTGCTTTATTTCCATATCCAGCCAACGACACTGTACAAGAGTGAATCGGATCTCGACAAAGAGTCCGTCTACTTCGATGTCTATACGCAGAACATTTTCGAGCCTGGAGATCGGGGAGTGGTGATGCTTGCGGTCTCTCTAATTCCTAATCAGTGTCATTCAATCGCCCTGTTTATGCGCCTGCTGGCAGGCACGTATCCTTTTGTGCACACGAGAGAGAAAATTTGATCAGATCGTAGACGATGAAATGGGTGACGACCTCGATCTGCGAGCCAAGACAACACATGTCCCAATTCGCGCCAACGACAATATCGAACGCGTGCGGGGTTGGCTTGAGACTTGCCTGACACAACACAGTGCGTGCCGAGCTGTGGGAAGGGTTACAACCATGCAACGGGAAAGGCCATCACGGATACTCGTGATTGGAGGCGACCAGGTGAAGCTGAAATGCGACTGGTCGGACTCGTTTGAGGTCAAGTACCTCGCACTGAGCCACATGTGGGGCCCCGACCCTACGCAACAACTGCGACTTGTCAAGCCTCGCCTTGACAAGTTCCAGCAAGGTATACCATGGTCAGAGCTCCCCTACATCTTCAAGGAAGCCATCACCATGGCCTGGAAGATTGGCTACCAGTATATCTGGATACACTCGTATGTTGGATGAAAAGGCGCGATGATGTTGCTACTACTGACACGAATTCCTTATCTAGCCTTTGCATCATTCAAGACTCGACCAGCGACTGGGCGAATGAAGCGGGCAAAATGGTCAATATCTACGGTCACGCAGACTGCACAATTGCGTATCTGCTACCCCCTGCAGATGTGCACACCAGACCGCGACGAGGTCCGAGGATCTGGTCGCCCTGTGCCTTGCGGCGACCCAGTGACGGCGTCAAAGCGGCCTATATTTACACTGACCAAACACGATGGTACGATAAAGATGTTCAGGACTGGCTCTCTCTTTCAAACTGGCCGTTGTTTGGCCGCGCCTGGACCTGCCAGGAATGGCTCCTTAGTCCTCGGATAGTATTTGTAGGCCACCGTAATCTGATGTGGGAATGCTCGGAGCTTCGTTGCGACGAGCTGTTGGGGCCGTTCGAGACATTCCCTGGAGCAACGGCATCAAAATCTCACTTTGCGATTGTGCGAGCCGGCGTTCCAAGCGAAGCCACTGTAGCTGTGAGGTTGACTTTATGGAGCACTGGGAGATGCTCATCAAGAACTATCGGGCTCGAGCCTTGACGCAATCCAAGGACCGCATCATGGCTTTTGCAGGCATTGCGCAAGCCGTTCAGCGAAGCAGTCAGTTATCATACACCGCTGGAGCTTGGAAAGAAGCCTTTCCCTTCTCTCTGACCTGGCATGTGGTGTTCTCGCAGTGGGATATAACTGCCCCGGCCGTGCGCGAAACAGTGACCGCGGTAGCGCCTTCGTGGTCGTGGTTCTCGCTACCGATATTCTCTCGCCACGAGCTCGACTTTGTTCCAAATGATATACTGCGGCGGCATCTCAGATTTTCAGAGAAGAACTCGATCGAGACGATGTTCGAGGCCTCGCTACTATGTACGGATGGTGTGCCACTGTCGGCAAACACATTCCACGACTTCACTGGATTAGATCTCCACTTCTCTACCAAAACAGGCAGCATGAGTCCGGGCACGCCAGGCGAAAAATATAGACAAAGCAAAACCATCGAATCTGAATTCAAGAGACATCTAGGAACGCAGCCTAGTAGGTTCACATTCTATCGCGACAGACCTAAGGAAGCTATTGACTGGGCAGATGCAACTGTCGCGCTGCTCTTCGAAGCTCGCTATGGACATGAGACAGGTTTTAGTCGAAGCTACGGTGATCGTATTTTGATCGGGTTGGTGATGATGCGAGAGCCTGGAGGCGCTGCTTACCGGCGCACTGGGCTTTGGACTCTGAACGTGGAGCACCACCCAGCGGGATGGAAAAGCAACGGTCTGAAGTTGGTCTCAATATTTGACCAGCTTCATGGTGTTTTTTCCGAAAGCATCAGTTTGGTGTAGATAGCGATATAGGCGATAGATAGGTGACGTGGTTGAGTCGGAGCTCCGCAAAATTAGCGCACGGACCAACGCGTTCTAGCGCGACTCTATCTAGCGGCAGTCGCGTTGACGCGTAAAGTACGTCGACTGGAAGAGCCAACCACATCGACCTCAGTGTACCGTAGTTCTTTTCTTTTTCAATCACTGCGTCCCAAGGGCTGTAAAGATAGCAAGATGGGGTCCAGGCCGGAGATGCGAGAGGAGGACGAGTCGGGGTTTTGCAAGTTCTTCCGCAATCTGCCCGCAAAGAACGAGGACACCATACGCATATTCGATCGCAACGACTACTACAGCGCCCACGGTGAAGATGCGGTGTTCATCGCAAATATGGTGGGTGAAGTTTTGTCCAGTAAATGAACAACGTATGCTGACAGCTTTCAGGTGTACAAGACAACCGCCGTCCTACGAAAGTTAGGACGAGATCCTGGCCTCGACTCTGTCACAATGACACAGATGGTGTACCGAAATCTATTACGAGATGCACTCTTCAGATGGAGCAAGCGAATAGAGATATGGCAGTCGTCGAGCAAGCGAATGGACTGGAAGCTGGTCAAGCAGGTACGGCGGATGCAGTGTCTTGGTATGCTTCTGAACCTGACCTCACCTAGGGCTCACCCGGCAACCTGCAAGATCTCGAAGACGAGCTCGGCGGCCAAATCGAGAATGCGCCCATCATACTGGCAGTCAAAGTCACGGCCAAGGCATCCGAAGCCAGAAACGTCGGAGTGTGCTTCGCCGATGCAAGCATACGCGAGCTGGGCGTCAGCGAATTCCTCGACAACGATCTCTACTCAAACTTCGAATCACTCCTCATTCAGCTCGGCGTGCGAGAGTGCCTCATCCAAGGAGACCCGACGAAGAAGGATGTGGAGTTGAACAAGCTTCGAACAATCGCAGACAACTGCGGATGCGCTGTTTCGGAGCGGGGTATCACAGACTTTGGCACAAAGGACATCGAGCAGGATCTGCCGAGGTTGCTGAAGGAAGACGGGGCGGCTGGCACACTGCCAGTGACCGACCAGAAGCTTGCCATGGGCGCGGCTGCTTGCCTGATCAGGTACCTGGGCGTCATGTCCGACCCATCCAACTTTGGACAATACCAGCTGTACCAGCACGACCTGGCGCAGTACATGAAGCTGGACGCGGCCGCATTGAAAGCTCTCAACCTCATGCCAGGACCGAGAGATGGCGCAAAGAACATGAGCTTGTACGGCTTGCTCAACCATTGCAAAACACCTACGGGAAGCCGACTGCTGGCGCAATGGCTCAAGCAGCCGCTGATGAACGCGACGGATATCGAGCGCCGGCAACAGCTTGTTGAAGCCTTCGTCAATGACACCGAGCTTCGGCAAACGATGCAAGAGGAACATCTGCGGTCAGTGCCCGACTTGTACCGACTAGCGAAGAAGTTTCAACGCAAGGTAGCCAACCTCGAGGACGTCGTTCGCGCATACCAAGTAGTCATTCGGCTACCAGGCTTCCTCAGCTCCCTAGAGTCTGTCATGGATGAGCAGTACAAAGACCCTCTCGACACGGAGTACACCGACAAGCTGCGACAATACTCCACAGCTTTTGCTGGCCTGCAGGATATGGTTGAGACGACAGTGGATATCGAAGCGCTTGACAACCACGAATTCATCATCAAGCCAGAGTTCGACGAGTCTTTGAAGACTATCCGCAAGAGATTGGACAAGCTGAAGCGCGACATGGAGTCGGAGCACATGCGGGTCGGCGACGACCTGAACCAGGACACCGAGAAAAAATTGTTCCTCGAGAATCACAAAGTGCACGGCTGGTGCTTCCGGTTGACGCGCAACGAGTCAGGGTGCATAAGGCAGAAGAAGCAGTACCAGGAGATTCAGACACAGAAGAACGGTGTGTACTTTACCACAACGACACTACTGGAGAAGCGAAGAGAGTTCGACCAGATGTCCGAGAACTACAATCGCACGCAGTCGGGCCTCGTCAACGAAGTCGTCCAAGTCGCGTCCTCATACGTGCCGGTTGTCGAGAAGCTTGCAGCTGTTCTTGCACATCTCGATGTCATCGTCTCGTTCGCGCATGTATCCGTACACGCACCCACGTCGTACACTCGACCAAAGATGCACCCTCGCGGCACTGGCAACACAATCCTCAAAGAAGCGCGACATCCATGCATGGAGATGCAAGACGACATTTCTTTCATCACCAACGATATCAATCTTACACGAGGTGAGAGCGAGTTCCTGATCATCACAGGGCCTAACATGGGCGGCAAATCGACGTTCATCCGCCAGACAGGTGTCATCGCGCTTATGGCCCAGATCGGATGTTTCGTACCGGCAGCAGAAGCTGAGCTGACCATCTTTGATTGCATCCTGGCCAGAGTTGGTGCCAGCGACAGCTCGATTAAAGGGGTGTCAACTTTCATGGCTGAGATGCTAGAGACGGCAAACATCTTGAAGTCAGCCACCAAGGAGTCGTTGATCATCATTGACGAGCTTGGTCGCGGCACCAGCACATACGATGGCTTCGGTCTCGCATGGGCGATCTCGGAGTACATTGTGAAGGAGATCGGTGCATTCGCTTTGTTCGCGACCCACTTCCACGAGTTGACCGCCTTGGTCGACACCTACCCACAAGTCCAGAACCTACATGTCGTGGCACATATCTCCGAAGGCACAGAAGAGACCGACAGCGGCGTGCAGAAGAAGCGCGAAGTGACACTCCTCTACAAGGTCGAGCCAGGCTTCTCGGACCAATCGTTCGGCATCCACGTCGCTGAGCTCGTTCGTTTCCCACAAAAGGTCATCAATATGGCGAAGCGCAAGGCGGACGAGCTGGAAGACTTCTCTGGCAAGCATGAGCAGAGCTTTGTGCAGGCGAGCAAAGAGGAAGTCGAAGAAGGCAGTAAGCTGCTCAAGCAGATGCTAGCCCAGTGGAAAGAAGATGTAGAGTCGCAAGGCTTGACCAAGAAGCAGCAGGTAGAGAGGATGAAGGAGCTTGTACGGCAGAATCAAGCACTTCAGGCTAATGGCTTCTTCAAGGGCATCAAGGCGCTGTAGGCTTGTTTCTACAAAAAAGGTCCGCAAGGCGATCGGGTGGATAATTGTATGGCGAGTGTTTTAGCCGCCTCTGCCAGTCTTCCGGCGTTGACGACAGCGTCGCGATACCACTAGTGTACAAATACCATTTTCTGCTTCGTCATTTGTAGTCAGCCAGGATGATGAGAGTGAATGGAGCGCCACACATTTGCTCAGCCACAGCGACCAGGGTCCAGCACCCCGCCAATGTCCATCCCACTTCCATGTCCCGCGTCTCGACCACAGCTTCAACATTCCTCAAACGCCTCAACCAAACACGAGCACCAAACAATCTCACAGATCATCACGCCTCATTTGCGTATTACTGTAATCACACCGCGATCATGCCGCCACCACAGTCTTTAGTAGTAAGTCTGATATCACAACGATGCGCTTCAGCAACTAACACCAGGCAGAACAAGCTCAAAGTGCAGCTCAAGCTGTCAATATCACGACTCCGCATGCTACAGCAGAAAGACAGCGCGAAAGCAAAGCAGCAACGGCGTGAAATGGCACAGCTCCTCGAGGTTCGTCGCCCCTGCCAGCACTATTGCGCCCAGGCAATCACACACACACACACATGCTCACACCACCATGCAGGCCGGCAAAGTCCAATCCGCACGAATACGCGTCGAAAACATAATCCGCTCCGACATCACCACCGAACTCCACGAGATCCTCGAACTCTACTGCGAACTCCTTCTCGCGCGCTCCCAACTACTCGAATCAACAGGCATCGCATCCGCCACCTCGCCCGCCATACCGCTCGACCCCGCGCTCGAAGAAGCCGTCCGCAGCATCATATACGCTGCGCCGCGCACGGAAGTCAAGGAAATGCACACGGTGCGGGCGCTGCTGGTGGAAAAGTTCGGCAAGGAGGTTGCGCTTGCGAGTATGGAGGGCGAGGGCGTGGCGGAGAAGGTGGCGCGGAAATTGCGGGTTGAGACGCCGAGGGATGAGTTGGTTGAGGCGTATTTGGCGGAGATTGCGAGGTTTTATGGAGTGCCGTATGGGGCGGCGGAAGCTGCGGACGAGGATGATTATGATGATGACGAGGATCCGTCGAGGGGTGTTGCGGAGGAGGAGGGCAGGACGCTTGATGGGGCGGATGGAAAGAATGAGGAACTTGTCAAAGCGACGCCGCCCAGCAAACTCGGTCCGCAAAGTCCTTTGCGCGTCGTACCGCCGAGCCCGAGTTCAGACAACGTTGCGCCAAAGCTGAAACTATCGGGAAGTGCAGCGGCGAAGGTGGCGAAGAGTGCTGAGGCGAAGAAGGCAGTTAAGAGGGAGGATGGACTGGGGAAGATTCCGGACGTGGATGAGTTGGCGAAGCGATTCGCGCAGCTGAAGCGATGAAGACGATGAGCATCACGACACGAATCGATTGATCTTCATCGCCTCCCACTAGCAGATATGTTCACTTTTCTTCAGCTTCCCTCTCTTCCTCTGTGGTGCTTTCATTTCGCAGTCTTCTCAGCGGCCTTCAAATGCTGCCTTTCTTCGCGCTGCTGTTGCTAACTTGCTTCTCTGGAGCCCTGGTGAAAAAGTTTACTATAGGTCATGTGGTCTTTGTATTTTCGTAGGCAGCAGTGTACCTTGTGCTACCAACGTGCATGAGTACACCGGTGTATGTGGAGCTAGTTCCAAGAACATAAGTGTATTGGTCAAGTGTGGGTCGATGCAAGGACTTCTCATGTCCTTGTCGGCGGGGGAAGACCAGTCAGATCAGAGATGCATGTGGCATTCTGGGCGTGCCGTAGTTGGGAAGCGAATGCAGGAAAAGACTTGCATAAGCCACCGATTGCTGACAACGAGTAAAGGAAGCAGGTCACAAGAAAGCTACCACGACCTCAAGATACAAACAAGAACACTAGTCTGTCATTCAAGTTCAACCTTCGTTCGAGACTTTCACTATCTCACACTAAAAAATTGTGCGAGCTCAAAGCCACCCAAAAGTCGTGCGGCAGTCGTACATAATGAGCTTCTACAAGATCGACATTTCCTGCCCACGGTTTCTTCTTTGACTTAACATTCGCTAGTTCAGCTTCGCGCCTCTTTTGATATAACGCCTTTTTCTTTTCGAGAGCGCTTGGCGCGGCTTCTTTTTCTTTCTCCTTCTCCTCTATACGCCGCTGCTCCTTTTCTATGACTGTTAATGGAGGTCATGGCTACCGGTGATTTATAATACGCACCTAGCTGCTGCTGCTTCTTGCGCCTCGCCTCTGCTTGCTTCCATTTGCTTTCGATGGTTTTGTCGGATGCATACCGAAGGTTTACACGGTGCAGAAAATGTGTCACCTATCGCTTGCTGCTGCTTGGATTGGATGCGCGCTATCAGTGACTTCTGCAAGGGGATGATGCGCAAGTGTAAAGAGCAGCAAGCACGGAAAGTCATATTGTATGTAGCTTTTGTATTCAACACATTGTCCCATGCACTTCGTTTGCATTGCCCCGCATGTAGTGCTGATCCGCGGAACTCCCGAGCGCCATGCCAGGATTTCCAGATCGTCGCTGTAAGTCGGAGTATGGTGAAACTGATGTGCTTACAAGACGACAGGTCGTTGCGCGCGATGAATGTGCTCACGACATGCTTCATTGTCAGCTGTTTATTGGTCCGAAAGGGACTCACTGCTATCAGCCTCGCGATGCTTTTTTCTTTGCCAGAATTTCCTTGTACGTTTCGGCTGGCTCAACATCTTCTTCTCTTTCTCAATTTTCCGCGCTTCTGCAGCTTCTCTCTTGGCTGTCAGGACGTGTGCATCTTCGAATTCATACTGCCTGCATATGAACAGTGGAAAGCTGTACCTTTTCGCTTCGCTTGGAGCTTCTCTCTCATTGTCTTTTGGTGGCTATTATGAATGCTTTTGTCGCTTTTGCTCTGGACAATGCTAATCTCGCTTCGGTAGTTCCAAGGAGCTCTAAATACCTCACGAAGGGAGCCGAGGGACTTTGTGGTTGAAGCTGACGTTGTAGCGCTGAGGGAACGTATGATGAGGTGAAGGAGGGCCAGGACCGCCATGGTGATTGTGTGAGTAGGATTGAATGTTCCCCAAGACGCCAGAGCAGCACATCGCGGGGATATAACAGTAAGCAGTACATCGCGACTGTACCGATGATATGGATGCGGATGGGACAACCTGCATCATGCAGGGAGTGGGTGTGTGTGCAACGTCGCACGTCGTATTGGCCTGCACCGGTCTACCATCGTGAGGCTGCGTCGGTGTTGGGTACACTTACCTACTCTCGATGACGGAAGTCTGGGACAACATGCCCATGTAAACATTAAGTGAATTTGATACACACGAGGTCCGTAGTCAGGGACGAAGTGTACGCAGTTCGTGTGAAACTACCTCACGCCGCGGCACGGGTAGTGGGGCACGGCACGTGCAGAAAGCGTACGTCATCCCTTCGCGTCTCTCATCAAGCTTCAACGTCGACTTGGTGCTCAGCCTCATCAGCTGCGCGACATCCTTGCCACATTGCTGCGATCCAATATTAAGAAGGAGAGTATCCAAAAGTTCAACCACAAATCACCAACACGATGTCACATCACCCATCAGGCGACAATCCATGGCAAGACGAGAGGAGCCCAACTGGGCGAACTGAGTTCGGAAGCCAAGGACAGCAGAATCCCAACCCATATGCAACCTACCAAGACCCAGCTCAGACACGCAACCCATATGGACAGGAGTCGCACCAAGGCCAATACCAGCCACCCGACCACCCACCACCGCATCAACAACCACTTTCATCGCATCCACCGGACCAGCAGCAACACTACAATCTGGGCGCTCAGAACGCGCCTCTCGCATCAGAGCAGCACCCAGCCTACCGTCAATCCGGGCAAAATCCAACATTCAACGAGCCAGCAAGCAACTACCAGCCGCCTCAGCACAACGCCTCAATCCCAGCCCAATTCCACCAGTATCAAGATGAAGAGGTTCCTCCTAGTCTTCCACCTCGGCGGTCGGCGACGGATCTAGCCATGCCCACTGGACAGGATCGCTCGCATCAGATCGAGGTGATGCAGAGCTACGAATCAGCGGGACGTAAGGATGAGCATGACTTCAACGTGGAAATGCTGCAGCGTGAGTTCCCCAAGCTTGATGGAAGTCTGATTGCAGCCATCTATGGAGACAGCAAGAGTTTGAGTGCGACGAGGGAGATGTTGGGGGAGCTGGAGGGTTGAGAAATGCGTAGGCTGTGGAAATTACGAACTCCAGCTACTCAGTCACCGTGGGCATCTCAAACCAATGTATCTCTTCACATTTATCCCTCCGTATATGGTATGAGTGTCTCAAGTAGCTACGCGGCCGATCTGGCGGATATAATGCATCTGCTAGCGCGGCCGATATGGCAAATGTACCGTACCTGCTTGCACAAAATAACCGTGATCACATTCGGCAGTGATCGTCTTCACATACCTCGCCAGTACGGTAACCTCTTTCCCATCCAGTACATCCTCCACTCCGCCTGCCTCAGTGACCCCGCTGCCAGACATATTCCGCTTTCTGCATTACCCTCCACTACCTCCTTCCTTGTCATTGAAAATTGCGTTTTTCGAGGTTCGCCGGCCGTCCAGAGAACACCGCGAACATTCAGCATCTCTTCACTTTCTCCGCTGCCTTCATAGAGATTGTGACTTGGCCTGAAGCAGATCCAAGCGTCCACAACGATCGTTACCCTGCCCTCAAAGATACTGTCGAGCTTCTTCACGATCGTCAACTCTTGCCACGTCGTCTCAGGACTGAAATAACGTCCATTCGGCCGCTTCTGGTCATTGAATCTCGTGTGTGCGATAGGGCCCTGCACTGCGATCGTATGGAGAGCATTCATGCAATGCGCCCATCGCTCGAGCTGATAGATAGTTTCCTGCATTTGTACAAGGTTATACGGTGTCTCCTGAAGCGTAATGCGGCGTAGCTGCTGCATCCCAACGCGACTAAGATCAAAAATGCTCTTGTACAGCGAGCCTGCAACGGTCGAAATGCCAGTCACTTTCTTCATCCCACTGGACTCAAACACGTCGCGCGATTCGGCATAGATGAGTCGGCATGTCCGCCGAATAGCAAAGGCATCCACACCGTCGCTTCGATGCTTGCATAGCTCTTGTGTCCGATGCAAGCCTGAGAATCTTGGCCTGGTGCAGAGCTGCGGAAACTGAGGGTCGGGGAAAGAGCATGGCCATTTATGGAAAGAAGTTCTGGCGTCGGGTTTGTGGACGTTGTCGAAATAGAACATGTGATGGGCGTGTAGGGTGTCCGCTAGCTGGTGGTAGATTTCGAGACGGAGCTCTGTTGGTAGGCCGAGTAGTGAGGCCTGAGGTGGGAGACTTTGAGCCATGGTGCTACACTGTTTGATAGCCTGTGTGGTTATGTGAAATGTTTCCCTGTGTGTGACTGGTGATTTTCAGCGTTTTATGGTACATACGATCGTGGCTGTGCGCGCAAGAGTCATTCCATAGCGCGAAGTAAGCGCACCCCACAGCCCCAACCTCCTTTCGACAACACAAAGTCAGCATGAAGCACAAAACTCTACTACAGCAATTCACCAAGCCATGAAGTGTCATTTTGGGTGAACTCTTCCATTACAAATTCCTACTAAGATCCCTTTCTCCAAACAAATTGACCGTTGCGCGCATGGGTGCCTCGACCACGATGTCTACATGAGTCGCATGCGCCACCAGCCGAAGCTCTTCTACAGCTCGAAGCCCTCTTGTTGTCCTCCTACCTTGGCTTCAAAGAGTACGGCTTTATGGGAAGTGGAAGATATAGCCTGCGACGCGCAAGTTCTGCAACACCCTTGGCCTGCGTATAGATCGGATCGGAGTCGATGATCTCCGGCATCTTTTCGTTGCGCTCTTCGAAGTAGCTGCGGAACCTCCAGTCGGCGAAGCTACGAAACACCTCGTCGTGCGCACAGTCACCAACATAGATGATCTTTGTAGGCGAGTACCTCTGCGTGAGTGGGACGACAAGTTTGTCCATGACCTCCTCAAAGTACGCTCCATCCGTGCTTTGCTCACCCGAAGATGAGTTGCCGAGACCGAGATAAAGGCTGGTTTCATCGTGAGTATGGTAGAGGTCATGTCCGTGCACCACGACATTCGAGACTTTGAGGTCGGCTTGTGTATATGTGACAAGCAGGTATACGTCCATGTCTTCCGTCATGTCCTTGTCATGGCAAGAGTTCCCATTCGTGTAGTCAGCACATAGGGAAAGATTGTGCCCAGCAAGCGCTGCAAGTGTATCGTAGGTCAGGAAGCCCCAGGCCGGACCATTCTCACCCCACTTGATTTGCAGGTAGTCAATCCCGGCGTACTCGAAGGCATCATAGAGATCCTCGTCGTAGATGGCGGGAAAACGAGGCACCGATGCAGCTGCCTTGGTGATGCGAAGTCCAAGCATCTTCTCGGTCTCTTCCTTGAGTGCCTTGATCATGGTGCTGAGTGCGCATACCTCATTTGAAGGAGGCAGGCCTAGGGACTTGCGAAAGTTACGCCAAGCTAGACGTGGCTTATCCGCGATGTCGTCAAGCCCAGGGTATCGGTACGGCGGCCTTCATAGTTGTCAGCTATGGCACCATGTTACGCTGGAAAGAACTTACGCTCGATGAGTTGAGGAGTCGAGCGACAATTTGCGCATAGTATCCTTGTAGCTCTCGTCACCTTCGATGCATGCATCGTCAGCTAGGGTCCCGTTCGCGTAGACTACTGCGGAAGTGCCATAGATAGGCTTTAGGTCGAATCCGACATAGTACAGGTCGTCGGCGGCAGTAGCGATAGCGGTACAAGCGAGGGCAATGAAGCTGAGCAAAAGTGATGTGCGCATTGTGTGGAGGGTGGTAGAGCGGAAGAGTTCGGGGGTTTCATAGATTGATGAGCGCGGTATTGGCGGATAAGGGTCATCGTTCCATTGGTGACACTCGCGGTGCCACAGCCGTCACCCGTATGTACGTAAGCTTCCGTCCACGTGACGGGCGACTTCACCCTGGTACGTCTCGGCCGTTTGCTAATCTGAAAATTTATGGAGAGATGCCAATCGGTTGTGATAACCTTGAAAGTAGCCGCGTTTGTCTCACTGACGCAGAAGCTTTTGTCGGGGTGAGAGAACGCAGACTAAAGAATATCTCCCTACTTTTAGCGCTTCCTCTCTAATGTACAAAACCCTAGAGCCCCTACCTTTTACGCCTCCACATTCTTTTCGTCACCTTCGACAATCTTTCGAGCTAGCACTGTCTGCCGAGTCATCTTTGGCTAATTGATGATCATGGAACTCTTCCATCATTTCATCCTCTGGGCGACTGTGTTCGCCATCACCAGTTTGGTCGTGTATCCAGACAATTCCAAGAAGTTCAACGAGTTGAATCGAGCGCTGAATGAAGGTATACGCGAAGGAGTCGAGGGTAGCTTCTTTCCCGAGCGCGCCAAATTCATGCACACCGACAAGGACATCACAAACACTAAGTTCTGCATGCCTGGTCACACCATCTGGGATCAGTATTTTGGGCCGAAGGTTCAGCTTTGGAGTTAGTAACGTCGATGAGCTCTGCCTTACCGCATAATGACCTTGAGCAGACATGTCACCAGAAGGTGTGGTTACCTGGAATGGTGGCACAGGCGGCGAAGGCGGTGAAGGGAACTCGAATGGTACCTCCGAGGTGCGCGAACCGACGCCTGCAGAATTTGATTACTGGCTCGAAACAGGTATGTTCACAGAGGACCCCCGCGAAGTGCGTTGGAATGCGACCAAGGCCGCAGCGGCAGCCCTTGACCATGCAGACGGCGCCGCAATGGCGTGGGATCCAGAATGGCTCGACTTCACTGGCCCATATCAAAGCTACTTCCCTGGCATGGGTCTGCGGCCGTTTCATCCAAAATCCAAATGACATTTGTCAATAGCGCAGTCTTTCACCAGTCAGATCAAGCGCGATTACAGCAATCGGCACATCATCAACACGAACTCGATACAAATCGTTTTCACCAAGCACAACGGCTATTTTGCCTGGTTTGCTTTCCAGGGCCCGCAAGGGATCAAGGTCGATCCGTGCAAGCCAGTCAAAGACGGCTTTCTCATCCGGATCTTCTACCAGAAGGATGCGCGACCTGATCTATCAATCGATAGCCCTCCTTATGCAGTCGCTTCCGACTGGTGGTTCAACCTCGGCACGCGGGGCTCATGTGTCTTCAAGCCCGACGCATATGGTCCAGGTGGGGTGCACTGCGATGATGGTTACGTGCTAGATTTCCAGAAGGATGCGTCGTGGGACGATGGTGTCTTCTAGTGCGAAGATTGGTCGGACGGTACGTATCGATGGCATCGGGCTTGGACTGTGGACTGGTACCGTCGTCCGGAAAAGATCGATTAGCTTCTTGATGTTGTGGTTTCGGCTTGTTATACGCTAGATGGGAGATGTTATCACGCAACAGGATTTTACGTACATGAAGACGGAAGCGTGCCTAGATGGGATCTGAATTGACAGTGGTTGTGAAGTGCCCCAACGCACATTCGATCTTCTCGAACCACCTAGAGTATGCCCTCGAGAAGAGTCTTGCAAAATGCCCCGCTCTCGGATGAAGGTCTGATAGACCAGCAACAATCTCCAAGGAACATTTTCTGCCTGCTAGGATAAGCCATCAAAGCTCTCTATAACATCAGACAGGACCTGAATGAGTGAGAATTTCACGGCTTTTTGTGAGACGTTGGCCATACATGGCAAACATGTATGGCAAATATATATGGCAGGTAAAAATCGTCCTCGTTCGGCTTTTCGAAATGTAGACCCTAATTGTTTTGAGATACCCCCGGACGTATGTAGGGTTGCTGGTTGCAAGTGGTGGCGTTACATGCTGGATACAAACTGCGCCCATGCTGCTCGTCTTCCTCACTTTTCATTCTTCTTCTCAAAGTCCTTCGCTGGATCCTTGTGTTCCGAGATGTGGTTGTCGAACTCTTCCTTCGAAAACACGCCCTTCCTGACTTTATACTGGTTCTTCTCCGCCGCCATTGAGTGCTTCTTCACCGAGTCGCCATGTCTATCGTCAACAGGTTTTGGGTGATCGCCCTCATACCAGTCCTTCTTGCCCGACTTTTGCTCCTTTTGGCCACTACTCTCTTGTGTGTTGCTCTGAGCGGTGGCCTGAGAACCTAATTGCTGAGGCTGAAGAAAGTAGTAAGCACCACCAGCTGCGAGTGCGCCACCTGAGAGAATCCTGGAAACTGGTAAGTTATTGCTTGACCTACTCTACCACAGAGGCGATACAAGGTATGAAAGAGTCGCGTGCGTGAAGATCAAATGGAGTTAACGTCACTTACCATGGGAATATCGACGACGAACTTGCCACTTGCGCTGCTGCATCCGCATTTTGTCCATATTGTCGTCGACTAATCGCTCCGGGAAGTCGCCTCGCGACGGGTCGCACGCAGGCTTGCCGCGCAGCACCAGAGAAAGCGGACAGCGTTGGGGCTGGTACTGACATCATCATGACTGAGAGATATTGTATTGAGTTGGAAGGAGTGTGAGTGTCATCTATGATATTTGAGTAGAAAGAGTATTGTTTGCGATGTTGAACGTGTTCAATTTACCTACGTCACTGTGGCTGGTCGTGTCTGGGCAGTTTCAAGGGCGCAGGACAAGTTGGCAGGCGCCAAGCTTGCAGCACAAACACGCAGGGTACGTGTTGCCCTGGTAAATAGAATGCGAACAGTCTCATAATATCTCGTGAGATTTTCATTGTTGGAAAGCACTTCCATCCCTACCCACGCAAGAAGGGTGAGTGTGTTCGGGTCCCTTTGTCACGGGGCCGGGCAGCGCGTGGGATTCCACTAGGCCGTTTCGGGAAATGATCATCTAGTTTCCATCATCCAAATTCGCGCGAGACGCTTCAACTACCAAATCTTTCATCCCCGATAGTCCTCGCGTTACACGCACTACCATGGTACAATTGACCCGGCGGACCTTGTTGCCTCTGAACAGGTCTCTTTGAGTCCACCGTCTACCGGGAAACTGCGAAGGAGACGCAGTTCACGCATGAGGAAACACGCGGTCCACGGTCTATGGGCATTTGACTTGTGCTTCGGGAGCGCTTTCCGACGTTTTTTGCTAGCCTTTCTTTCTGGTCGCCTGTCAACTGCTCATCGGAGTGTCAGATCCGACGTTCTATGTCCTTCGAAAGGCTGGACTTTAGGCTATCGACAAACCACGGGCTTGTCAATTCCTTTAGATGGCTCTTGGGTACTTTTCAAGCTATCTAGCTGGTGCGAAGCGACGTACAATCTGCAGACCTCCACATTTTGGCAGTACCTACGTATTCTTGGCTCTGGCCGCGGGTGCCTGCACCCATACGACCCCATGGGGTACGGGAAAGCCCAGGCGCGCTACTAATCCTTCGCCAATCGCTGGCTAGTATGAAAGATGCCGGCGAGTACTAGTGACTCTCGCGCGGCTCGCTTGTGCGGAGCATTCACCAAATCTTCTTCGACCGCGCTGATCACTCCTTTACTCGGGTCCTTGAACATGGTAATGCATTCCCTTCCTCGAGAAGTCATACAAATCGCATCAGGCTATCGTCTTCCTACCTTTCGCAAAAGACGCCACACATGCTCCACGGACGGGATACTTATGGCTAGGCCAGGTGCTGAGTACATAGGTGCTGCCATCTGCCATCTGCCAACGACCCAACTGTTCGCTATCTTTTTGAACTTCATTGTTCCCGGTGTTCCATCACCCACTGGTGATCAAGATGGCTTCCACGGTCGATGACAACAAGCCAAACGTACAGATGGTGCAAGATACTCATGCGGGCACTGAAATGGACATCCTGCCTGCAAGCAACGAAAACGACCCGGAAGAGAATTTGAAATCGAGCTTGTACGGAAAATACCTGAGCGCGGGATTGATTGAAGACGATGCTCGCTTTCTTTCGAGCTTTTCCAAAGCTGAAGATAGGGCCATATATCGCAAAGTGGACTACAGGTCTGCAATCCTTCCCGGGTCCACATTCATTGTCTGACGGTATGGCAGAGTCGTCCCCATGCTAGCTGCGCTCTATTTGATCTCTCATCTGGATCGCGCCAATCTTGGTAGGCGGAGACTTCCATTCAGACTCCCACAGACTCTAATTATTCAGGAAACGCGAAGATTGAAGGCTTAGAGGCAGACCTTGGTATGAGCGGAAATATGTACAACATCTGCGTGTCCCTATTCTTCATCCGTAAGTCATCTCACCGGCATAGGAAGGATCCTCCCTTAGCTAACCCAACTACATAGCCTATATTCTTCTTGAAGTACCGAGCAACATGCTGCTCGCAAAGTTCGAACGGCCGAGCATGTACATTGGCATACTCGTCACTTGTTGGGGCCTCATAGTCATGTTTTCTGGGCTGACGCAAAGCTTTGCTGGACTGTGCGTCTCGCGCTTCCTCGTCGGCGTCTTTGAGGCTGGGTTCTTCCCTGCCGCAGTGTGGCTCATCTCGACTTGGTATCCACCTGAGAGAACCGGAAGCCGGACCAGCATATTCTATGTCTCAAGTGCAGCATCAGGAGCGTTCTCAGGCCTACTAGCTGCAGGTATTGCTCAGATGGATGGGATTGGTGGACAGGAAGGCTGGCGCTGGTACGATGTCCCTATTTGATGCAGCTTGCGTTCTTATTTTGGTATCTACGGAATTCAGAACTGATACAGTTTCTTAGGATCTTCCTGATTGAAGGACTCATCTCCGTGCTCTTCGGCATCGGAACCTTCTTCCTCTTGCCAGACACACCAGCCTTATCATCCCGCTGGCTGAACGAAGATGAAGCACGATACCTCGTACTCATGAACCAAGCCACCCGCGGAAGCAATGCCGCACGAGCGCAAAACACCGGCGCAGAACCAGCGCGGAAGAAGAAATTCAACTGGAAAGCTATCAAAGCCATGCTTACAGATCAGCACATCTACCTCCAAGCTGTCGTGTTCGCGAGCAACTCGATTCCCAACAACGGACTGAAGTATACGATGCCGCAAATCGTCAGGAATATGGGCTATAAGAGCACCACCGCGCAGCTCATGTCCGCGCCACCGTACATCGCAGGTGCAATAGCCACCATCGCATCTGGCTACTACGCTGATAAGAGAGGAAACCGAATGAAGCCAATCATCCTCTTCGAGATTTGCCTACTCATCGCGATGGCTGTTCTGTTTCAGTATGCGCCGAACATTTCGGACAACGTCGCGCTGTGCTATGCGATGGTAATGATTGCTTGTATGGCAGTATATCCTAGTAAGTACCCACCCTTCAGGTACACTTCCTGTCGATCTAACACCTCTACAAGTCATCCCAGCATGTAATACCTGGTGTCTAAACAATTTGGCCGGAGCCGAGAAACGCGTGAGCGGCGTTGCGTTTCTCGTCACCATGGGCAATAGCGGTGGGTTCATTGGATCCTGGGTGTTCCTCAATACGGAAAGTCCGTCCTATCCTACCGGATTCGGAACGTCATTCGCTATCGCTGGAGCGGGTATCGTATGTGCAATCATCTTGGAGTGGCTGTACTCAAGACACAACAAAAGGTGGGAAGGGTACACGAGAGAACAAATTGAGGACATGTACACGCCGCAGCAGCTTGACGACATGGGCGATCGGAGCCCGCTGTTCAAGTACGGGCTATAGACCTCGGTAGAGGAAAGTGGGATCACAGACGTGGAATAACATGACCAGCCTGCGGAGCCAGCTGTGAATTCACGTGCAGTCTGTCATGGAGAATCATCGGCAAACGAGCAACATTGTAATCAGCGTCGTCTCCGGGGCTATGCATAGATTTGAGCAACAATTTCCAACTATAGCCTCGTGTTCCTTAATCCTGCTGCATGAAAGCACGTTCCTTAGATCGGTAGCTCAGAGTCGAACAAGAGACCTGCAAGCCATCAATCACAAGACTTATCCATGGTGATATACATTCTTCTGTCAGAGTGTTTCGCTCACTAGCTCGATGCTGTCTTGTGTTGGACTGCCTGACCCCAAGAATCCAAATGCGGCACCATCCACCAATTGAACAAAATTTGTCTTTGCTTTCTCGAGAACCATTCCCGGCCCACCCTTCGATATCCATCTGCTACCCGCTGCCGCCTTTTTGTACCTCAGACCCACCTCCGTCACAGCGTTGCCATCGTCATCAAAGCACGACTACCTCACAATCTTTAAGTGTTCTGGATCTGGCCAGATCAGCTCGGCTTTGGATGCCTCGTAGGAAAGAAATGTGGCGAGATAATGGCAATGAGGTTTACTGAGCTGAGAGTCGAGCTCGAGGCTCCCGAGAAGATCTTGAATAAGATGAGTCAATCGTATTTGGTCTGGTGCACCGTCGACGGCCTGGAACTTGACGGCCAGGGCGGAGTAGACATTATCAGTCGAGGGGCGCATCATGGATGAAAGAAGCGGGCGCTTGCAATCATCATAGGTTGATATCCAATGATTGCTACCCAATCACCCGACAAAATGCGCACATGCGCACAGGGCGCAGGCTTGCTATGAAAGGCGTATGCGGAAAATTGTGGCAGTGGAAATCAATCTGCTCGTCGACAGTCCGAGTACCTTCACTCTCGCAAACAAATGACTCTGTCTCTCACTTGACAAACAACCTCCGAAGATTGACTTGCTAGAGGGCTGGATAGATACAAAGCATCTGTGTTCTTATTACCGAGCCACCTTTCCTGTTATGAGTCACTCCCCAACGACAAAGGCATGATAGTATTCTACTTCATACGCGACTTCGGGACGCACAATTACTCCGAACCTGCGCTCAACTTCATAGCCTACATTCTCTTAGTTTGGACTGAAACGACGGCGCAAAAAAAGGCTCGGCACAACACAGTGGGATTTACATCACGGCATGGAAGTGGGACACTCAACACTTTACACAGTTTCAGTCCCATCCACATACTCTGCCGCCAGATTCTCCAACGCCTCGAAAAACGTGGACATGGCCCCTTCCCCGTCCTGCAACACTGAGCCACTCAGAACATGACGCTTCTTGCCATCATCAAGGATGTACACCAGCGATACATGGTTGCGCACACTTCCTATCTCCTGATGGATCCCTGGTTCATTACCAGCTGCCACTTGAAGGGGTCGATCGGCATGGGGAGGTCTTGTGTTTCATTGGCGAACTGATACGCGGCGATCGAAAGGGTAAGGTAGTACACTTCCTTAAGCTTGTCAGCCGGCTCAGATTCGAGGGTCTCCAGTGCCGCCTTAAGCTGCTCTTCGATGATGTCTTTGTATGTGATTTTGGCAGTGTGTTGGTGGAAGAAATTCAGAATCTCGTCGAGCTTGGAATCGCTGAATGTCATGGCGAGGTTACGAGTTGACGCAAGTGCAGAAAGACGAAGTGATCCTCCAAGTGGAGTTTTTTATACCACAGTCGAGCTAGGTCTGATGGAAGCAAACTCCACCAAGATCACAAGCCAACAGTGTGTGATAGTAAGCCAGCTTGATGGTAAACATGCGCCTTTCGAGGCCATTTGTTCCGTACAGGCTGACAAAACAGGGGCTCACGCGACGGCGGACATGTGGGATGTGAGAACGTTCTCGCATAATGAAAACCATGTGGCTTTGATTGCGTTTCGTTATCCTCTACGGACCTGCCTGTTCTTCTGTCAGCACTTCTCACCCAACGATAAGGAAATGGAAATATTACCTACCCAGGTAGGCTTCTCCGCTCACTCAAAAACACGACGAAAGAGCAAAAGAACGTACAAGTAGTGTCCAGTCCGTGCTTTTGTAGTCCAACCGCATCTATGCAGACGCATCATCCAGCCCTCAGCAATGCTGCCCTTGATGGGTGCGCCTTCAAGTCTCTCGCGAACTCCTACACCAGCCTCATCAACTCGTCTGTCCACGCCGTCCCTGCACTCTGCTTGTGCCTCGTCACACCAACGTAGAGAACAATGATCGCCGCTTTATCACGTTGCGTCGACATCTAGAAATCTAGTTTAGCGGCAATCGACGTTGCTTTCTGCCCGCAAATAAGTAGAAAGCTTTTAGGGAGCGCAAGCGTCCGCGGTGTGGTCTTGGAACATATCGTCTTCGTCATCGAATGGAACTGCGCGTATTATCTTCAGCTAAATTTGTATTCTCCTTGTTGGTTGCCGAGATCACCTCAACTTAAACTGCGTTTCCACTCCGCACCGTAATCCCTTACCGTCCATGATTCCATGCACGTACGCTTCGCCGACGAGCTGATGCGCCTCAGTACCCGGCACTTTTCGCAACACCATCGGTACCTTCGATCCATACAGAACACATACTACATCTCCCGCTGCCGTCGTTCTTGGCAGCATACACATTTCCCCTGTCTTCGTGACGCCAAATCGACGCCTCGTATCGCGTCCGCCACACAACCATCGCGCACGCTCCAAATCGCGAAGTAAATGATGTACTTGATCCAGTTGATTAGGCTCAGGTTCGTAGGGTGCATGCACGTGAAACTCCCGCACGGGTTCGGGCTGGAAGCCAGAATGACTCAGGCGGCCAGGGTGCGTGACAACGAGGGGCACGACGCCTAATGCAAGGACAGCTTTGATGAGCGGTGCGTGGTGCAGGAAGCGGGAAACGATGTTGTGATGATTCCACATCATAGGCTGGCCTAGCTCCACGGCGTTGCCGGTCAGAGTATGGCAGACCGCTTCGTAGAGGGGATCGGGGCCAATGCAGTGAAGCTTAGCGAGGTCCATCGCACTAGTAAAATACTTAACGACTTTATCGACGAGGTCAGGGTTGGATTGTAGGGTCCCGGCGTCGGGTGTGAAGTTCAGATCGGCATTTGAGACCTCTTTGACCACATCGACGGGCACACCGTAGACAACGATCTCGCGACGAGACGAGCCAGGTAAACAACAAGAACTTCTTCCCTTAGCGGCGTCGTATTTCTGATTGTGTCCAGCTACAATAGGATCGACGTCTCTGCTGACAGTCCAATCGGCGAGCCAAGACGGTAGGTTCGCTGAGTTCTTCGACAGCAGCGAAAGGCCCGCGTAAGGGAACGTTTCTAACAAGTTACCTCTACCAATGTGCTGGGCCACAGCAAGCAATACGTCATCCCGAGGTAAGCTGTAGTCGATCAGGTCTGTAAGCCTTCTGGCTGATCTTGAGAGTCCAATGAGTGCAATGATCTTGTCTTGCCATTTAGTCGCCTTGCAGCTCTGGAACGTGGCGAGAATTTCGTGAAAGTCTTCGAACCTCTCAGATAACAGCTTTCGCCGCCAGTCCTCGAATTGGACGGCACGCTTTACCCAAGACTTGAGTCGGACGCCTGGCCGATTGCCTCCGGACATCAAACAGTGGGAGACCTCCGGAACCTCCTCGTCTCCAATCATTTGTGCAAGCAAGACGAATTGATTCCAGTCGAAAGTCTGCTTGCCGTATTTCACGACCACTTGTCTTGCCATAAGATATTCTTGGATCGTCCACGCCCGTTCAAACCATTCGTTTGCGAAAAGATCCAAGAGAGAATCGATTCGGGCTCGTAGCCACCGGTCATCCTTCTTTCTTGCCATCATTTCCATCATAGCAGTCGAGCACTCGGATTTTGAGGCTCCATAGGCTCGCAGCAGTTCCTGCATGAATGGTATTGCGTAACATGATGACGCATTATCAACGAGATATATCTGTACCTTGGCCGCACTGTAATAGATTTTGCGCATCTTCTTAATTTGAGAGATCTTCTCGAGATCATCTTTGTGGTCAAAACCTGAATTCTGGTTGATGCCTGAAGATAGTCCATCAGTACGTATCCGTATTGCTTCTCCATGGAGCTTACCGTACATATGGTGTCGATCCAGACAATTCTCGACTCCAAGTAGGAACTAGATTGATCCAGGATGTTGTAGTCGCTGGAGGTAACGGAAAACGGTTCTCCATTCACCAGTATCGCACAATCGCTGTTGCCATGGCTCCACACATGGGAGATAGCATCGTAGGGCGGGAGTGATTGCGACTTCAAATCCACTTCAATGAGTTCCGTTTTGATGCCCATGAAAGGTATCCGGCGATTGATCCGAAGCAATCGAACCCTTTTATCGTACTGGAAACCCGGCTTGTAGACGAAACGTCGCTGTCCCTTTGCATGCACACTGTCGCGCGTCGATGGCATTAGCCATGCCTTGTTACACACAGACTTCAGAGTCTTCGAGAGTGATCGACACTTTTTTCCGAGAGTGCTCAATACCTTTCGTTGGCTAAGCTCTAGAGCACCCTCGAGCCAAAAGTACCGGAAACGTATGAACCGAAGAAGCTCGATCCGCCATTCCTGGACCACCGGGTTCGTGAGAAAAGGAAACGTGCTAAGGAGTATCAGTAGTGCGACACAACTCCACCACGGGTGCCACTTCATCCATCTCCATACACCGGCCATTGTCGGGTATACAACCTCCATGGAGAAAATTGATATCGCACCCTGAAAGAGCGCATCTCTATACGTTTTCCCTTCTCGATATCCCTGTTTCAATCTGTGGCGATCTTTTGCCTGGGAAACCGTTACAACAGATCTTGCAAAGACTACCAGGGGTATGAAGCTGCCCAAGATGTTCCAATTCGATCCAATGGCATGATAATACAGCAGATACACGGAGGCTATTCCTGCTACGCCAGCGAGAGCTTCGGTGTATGGAAATCCTTCTGGCTCACCGAATCCAATCTTGTCAAGTGTAGATACCGCAAGACGGATGGTTTTTGAGTCGAGCTTGGTGCGGTCCAACTGGCTGAGACGAACCCGAAATCCATCCACAAACATAGCGTACTCGTACATGTGTGTTGCATTGGATGGGATGAGTTGCCAGTGCAGAATTTGCTCCAGCTGTGAAGGACTGAGGTCCGGAATAGGCATCTCGTTGAGACGCTTGGCATAGTATTTCAGTATACGGAGGCTTGTCTTTCGGTCGAGATCCCAATAGGGGTCTTCAGGGCGATCGCTGTCGTTGTCGGTGTCGCTATTGCTGTCGGTATCGGAGTCCATGTCGTGGATGTATGGGGCGTGTGATTAGGATGCAGCCTCGCTTCCAGGCCGCAGGCGCGAGTACAGCCCATCTTAAACAAAAGCTGCAACGCTTGCGCAGAACGCCATTTTCAGCCCTCGACTCTTCCAGCCTGATGCGATTGTAATGGTAGGCTTGGCTTATCTTTCATTGGCTAGACATGTTGAGATTTCGAGATTCGTCGCTAGTTCATGCAGCGGAGCGCGCACTCCACTCGAGCTGAGGTATGTATCGAAAGGAGTCCATCATCAGAGCGTGTGCTGTTTTTGCATCTCAGTAGACGCATACAACATAGTACGTCGCATTGGGACCTTCCATGTCGAACCGCGTTTCTGTCGTACGTGAGGTTCAGGAGTGTTGGTGCCCAGGGACGCGTTGGAGTCGTGACAGACACCCCACGCTTAGCGCCGTCTGCACGAGTCACTTCCAACATCGTCCTGCCACCGTACAAGCCTTGTGTTACTTCCTCCGTCTAACTTACTACGCAGTCATCATACGTCGTCAATCATATACTGGTCCGCCCACGTAAGGCAATTCACCCCTAGAAATGATATGACTACGTACTGTGATAGATGCACGATCCATCGGTAGAGCAGACAGCATTGGCCATCAGCAAGCTCATCTTGCAGGTCTAATAAAAAACCAACTCGGAGAGGCGATCGAACAAACTCAGAGATTGTGCACGTCGGTACATAATGGTGCTGAAGAATCGTGCCCGATTCGTCTCCCACCTGGTCAAGCGCACATCATGCTAATGCTCAATCCGGCACGACTAGAAATGGGGTCATGCCTGTAACGCCTCTATGATCGCCTCTGCCACTTTGACGCTCCCAGCAGTTTGGACGTCGATTTTTCTCATCGGCGATATAGCCTACACACCGTACCTGCACAAGTGGAAGCAGGAGTACGCCGAACTCGGTGCATATCATGCCAACTCTGGCTACAAGCCAAACCATGTGTGTACCTGCAGAAGTCATCGCTTGTCGCATTGCAGGCTTCATCAGAATCTCTGGCACTATTCTGAACCAGGAAGCATGTCAAGAGAAATAACGCCCCGGGCAATGACCGTCCCATTGTTGACGATTGCGTTCATTTTGGCGGCCCTAAGCGTGGCGAGGATGGTCGTTGACTGGAGGGACAAGGAGACGGTGATTTGCACGAAGACAACGAAGACACTGAAGTCGATTGACGACACGGAATACTGAGAGTGAGCTGACCTTCCGGTGGCTATGCAATGTAGTGCGATATATTCCACATGACGTCAAGAATTCGCAGTCACACATGAAGTAAGTCACATTTCATCGTTGATTCACCGCTGCTTGGATATACTCAGACTCCTAGCCGCACGAGATATTCACCAGTCCGACTCGCTTCCTTCAATAGAGTGGCCGATGTTCCGAGTTGCCAAAAGCCTGTCCTTCCAATCCGTTCATCACCAAAGCTTCAAGGCAAAGCAGTCGTCTGCACAAATCCGATCTCGAGAGCACTTAGGTCCGCTTGCCCTTCTTGTCATCGCATACCCATCCTCCAGCAATCAACGTGCAATTAGCAGCCTTCATCTCATCTTTCGTGGCAGCGAGGGCACCTTGCACGCCATAATCACAGGCGTTGCACCTCTCCGGGTTGGTGCCGGCACAGCAAATGCAGTTGGAGTGGACGCCTGTAGGCTTAGCGTAGGTTTCGGTCGCGACGGAGGTCTTGAGGGTGGACGAGGATGGGGTAGCTTGAGCCACGGTGGCGAGGCCAACGAGGATGGAGACGATGGCAAAGACCTTCATGTTGGCGATGGTGAGAAGTGTATTTGAGTTGGGGCTTGCGGAGGTTGATTTCAGTATGTAGTCGAGGTAAGTTGTGTAAAGGGAAAGAGTCGGGAGGCTTGAGCAAATCTTGGAGAGGTAGGAGAAGTGCCACGTTTTGTTCGAAGGTGAGCACGTTGGCGCGTTTGCAGGCGCTTGCAACTCTCAACCTGTGACACATTAAGGTTTTGTTGAGCAACAAAGAGATGGACCACAGTGATCGTTCGCACAAGGCCCACTGTCTTGGGTCGAGGCTCGTGATTGACAGTACGTATCAAGGCAACGCCACAAGAAGTCAAAAATGCCTCCACGATGCTGAGAAGTACAGATTTGCTTGGTGTGAGTAGAACTACGAGTTCGACACTCCATCTACATATTCTTGACTAGGTAAGTCAGACCGGCCCACGTCTCCTCTACTGCTGGCTTGATTTGGGCCGCCGGCAGAACGAATCCATAGCGACCTGTGTCCCTCAACTCAACCGTCATGCTGTATGTCGCCTTCGCCTGCTCAAAAGCGTAATCTACGCTGCTGCCACTCACTTGATAGATGGTATTGCAGATTGGGCCACCCTCGAAGACAGTGCCGTGTACGGCTTTGATAGCTGCAATGGCTCCGTCGGTGAGTTGCTGGTTCTTGGCCGCATTGGGAACAACTCCAGAGCACGTGTAGCCGTATGGGTACATCCAGAGCTGCGAGTACGAGTGAATGTCCATGTAGAGCTGCACGCCTTTGCCTGCTGCGATGCTGTCAAGCTGAGCCTTCAGCAGTTTTGTCTCAACACCGTTGGCGGAAGATGGGCCCTTGAAATCCTGTGCACAAGGGTCTGTGGATGCTCCAGCGCGATTGTCCCAATGGTTCGGCCAGTTGCGGTTGATATCGGTGCCAATGCAGCTTGCCGATGGTGTGCTCTGCCTGTTCTTACGCCACAAGCGGTCGTTGGTCTGAGTGTAGGCGAAGCCATCTGGATTGACGATGGGGAAGATGTAGAAGTCGTAGGTGTTCTTGAAGCCTGCAACGGTTGGGTCCGAGGAAGTGAGGAGCTGGTATGCCGCGTACTCGACCGTCCTATTCAGTCAGCAATTGTACTCTCCGAAGGGTAAGAGAATGAGGCTTACATTGTCGTGATCCACTCACGAGCGTGTACAGTTCCATGCCATACCACACCCTTCTTCGAACCTTTGCCTCCACTGCCCCAAATGTGAATTCCCTTTATGTCTCGGCTCTCCACTGACTTCCCTGCTGAGATCACCTCTGAGTTCTGAGGGTACGCAGCGGCAAGGTCGGCGATCCAATTGTGATGGTCCGCGATCGCATGGTACGAGTTGAACCAGGTGGCATTGGGCGCGGCTCCGGCTGCGGCATGGTTAGCGGCTGTGCTCCAATCACTGTAGAGGCGCAGAGAACGTACCAGCATACACGCCAAAGGTCTCCTCATCGGCAATGGAAGAGCCAAGGTTGTCATGCATGAGCTTGGTCTCAACGTCTGCAGTAGATGCCTCGAAGTCATTGACCTGCGAAGGAGGAACCATGACGTCGACCACAGAGCTTTCATCGGGCTTCCCCTTCCATAGCTCGAGTTGAAATTTGTTCACAACCTCGTTCACCTTTGCTGCGTTGGAATTGACATTGACGCGGTAGACTTTCCAGTCATCGTAGCTGACTTTCTTCGTGACCGATGCGGCGGATGCAAGTCCTAGCGAGGCGCAAGCTACTGTGAAGACCTTCATGGTGGAATAGGAATGGGGCGAGGATCGCAACGAAAGCAGGTGAAGACGAGAACCTCACATGGGATGGTCGTTACTTTATGTCAATTGGGAAGCCGCACTGGAGGGTCCGGCGAAAGCACGCGCTTGCACAATCGCATCTTGTAGCGAACCATTTACACCTGCCGTAGACGACCTAGTCACGCGGGGCTTGAGTTTAGACAGGAAGTTGCCACCCATCGCAACGGTACGCTTCTGGTGTTTTAGTGTCAAGGTCCCAGATAAGTCCGGAGGAAGACAAGTTCTCATGCAGCTACACGGTGATCGTCAATGCGAAGTCAGGATCGTAGCCAGTGAGCTTCCACAAGAGGTTGGTGCATGGTATACATGTGACATGGAGGACCTATGATCGGGCGTTTCGAAACCGCTTGTTTGCTTCCATCCTGGGGTTGTGATTGAGCGAAAGAGGACGGCGCCGAGGTTAGTTACCTACCTTCCCCATCCGCTAGGATTGACGGGAGATCCTCGATGCAGGGTCGACACAGGGCCAGACCGGACGATCGCGACCTTTGTCTGAAGTTTGGAGAGGAGCGCGATAATGACATCGCGAACGACGTGATCGTGCGACAGGATGAAAGGAAGGAAGTGGGATAGAGATGGGACGGGTTGTGCTCATCGGCGGAGCATTTTCGGGCCGTGCCGACACCAGTCAGCCCTGAGGTTTGACGTGGCCGCAACACGAGCTCCACACATTGCACACAAGATCATTCTTTCACCTGAACTGACACTGTTTTTCTGGACTATCGGCAAGTCTCAAGCACTACTGTGTGGCACAAATGTCGACAAAAGTGGAAGCCTGGGAATGATGCTCGTTCACTCCACTTCTGGGGCAATCTGGTACTCCAGAGAACCATGGCATTAACTCGACTTTCACGATAGCCCACGATTCACGATACGATTGGGTTGTGCATATATTTCGTCGCACTCTGTTTTCCTCTAATACCGGATTACTATCGCAAGCAAGTCCTACGGTATGCTCTTGTGTTCTGGGAAGATGGCACCAAGTACATTCCTGACTTTTCTGCCGCTCAGAATAGCATTCCCAACTCTCCATCGCCTGCACCACCGCCGAAACCCTCAAAGCCAAAGCCTCCGGCACTCCAACCCATGTCTAGAGGCAAGAACCCGTTCCACAGACCCGCGTCATCCACGTTCTGCATCGGCGCCTGGCCGATCGCGAAGTCACTTACAGCGCCGAGATCTGTCCAGCCGAAATCGCCCATCATTTCAGGGCTCTCGCCGGTTCCTGCTGAGTTTTGTGGACTTGGTTGTGTTTGCGAAGCGACCGGCAAGCCGTTGCCATCGACGGGGTTGCTTGCGAAGTGCGTCCCTGGATGCCTGAAGGAAGACCTTGAGGTCTTGTCCTTTCGAGGCGCTTTCGCCCAAAGTAGCTTGAGTAGTTGGCTATACCGACTTCCAGGATGCTGGATGCCAATGCCTTCACCAACGCTACTTCGCTGTAGACGCGACACGGTTTCGTTGATCATCGCTCGTATCGCTCGATCCTCATCGCTGCTTATCACGCCGGTGCAGCGTGCGCGATACAAAAATACGCCTGCATACACAAGATACAAGTAGTACCGCAATGGCATGAAGCGCAATGAACGCTCAGGTTCGACGAAGTTGTTCACGGTTGTTAGAATGGCTTTTGCGGCATCAAGTCCCTCGTAGATAAAGCGCGCATCTCCAACGGCCCCGACATTATTGGTGGCAAACACACGTTGCGAAGCTTGCATGAAGCTAGGTCCGGAGGGAGACGTGCCTGAAGAGTTGCCATTGACGGCAGTGCTGGAGGTCGGAAGTGCGCGGAGGACCGTAGCTTGGAAAGCAAAAGCGTTGGTGTAGAGGCGGAGGTAATCTGTGAAAGTGAGCGATTGGTAAGGCTGGAATACTACGCGGAGCTTTTGAGGACGGCATCTTGTTGAACAGTTTGGGGCTTGGTGAGTGGACGTACCGTAAGATATCAACAAACATGCTTTTAGATGTGGCGAGCATGTCAATGTACCCCAGACACTCTTCCAACCGTAGATTGCTGACCTGAAGTCATCGATGAACTTGATGTAGCTGCCACTCATGTGTGACCGGAAGCTCGACGACGGGTTCGAGTAAAGCGTGTCATGCACGTTGCTGAAGAGCTGAGTTAGCTCAAGGTTGGCCTGGAAAATAGAGGCATAGTCCTCCTCGTTGGGACTCTTTGGTATCAGTGAAGGGTAGTCCTCGCGTCGCAATGTTGTCAGTGGCCCGGGTCCTCTCGACCAGAAAGCCTTCCCAATCCTGATGCTGGTATGTCGGTCCGAGATGTATGCGCATGTCCAGATGAGTCGTTTGCGATCATGATGTGGGTCTTTGCTCTGGTCTACGAAGCGGAAGGAGTATCGATCGAGAGCGAGGAAGTACGCTATGCGAAGAGCGAGGCCAACATGCATCCAGCTTTCCTTGTCTTCCTCACCCTTGCCTATTTTACCCGAGCCTCGTTGTGTGTATGGCGCCCATTCAGCAAGCAGAAGAAGTGCTTCTACAGCTTCAATGTCTGCATCGCCGCCAGCCGCTAGATCCGAGACCAAGCTCTTCATGTGCTCCATGCACGCTTCGAAGATGTGTGGTTCATCTACGAGGTCTTTCGAAGCAATGAGAAGAAGAGCTGTGAGGAGGTGCCGCTCCTTCTTCACCATTTCTGCTAGCCGTGACGAGTCGAAGGCATGAGCTGGCGCTATCGGATAGTATGGATGGTATTGCTGCTGGAAGCGGACCAGGAGCTGGCATAGCGAATGTACCGTGAGTGTGCCGCGATCTAGCAAGGGGTACGAGAACGACAGCGAGATCGTTGGCATTGCTGACAACGGCTGCTGGCTCAATTGTGCCGTGTCTATGGTCCTCCCAGCATTGTTCGCTGCTTGCTCTTTCGAGCTGGATTCTCCAGCTACTCTGGCCAGTATTCCCAGCGCGTCAGACGGATTCTGCAGGTTGGAGAACTGTAGCTCGTCCGTTGTATTTGATGATCCAGATCTTGTTGCGTGGTTGTCCTCGGCGGTGTACTGCTGTTGCATGTTAGGCTCATGCGACCATGTGCCCAGGTTGCCGAGCGCGTGAAAGCTGCCCTCGTCGGTGCGAGGTGTGGTCAGAGGAGGAAGCGTCGCCGTGTCTGGATTGGTAGTGCCATCGTCAAGGCGCGGCTTCTTTCGCACTCGTCGACCGCCTCGATTGCTGCCTCCGAGGACGCATTCGAGATTGTCGCGTTTACATCGTAAGCATGGTATCGAACCACTTTCGTCGCTGCGGTGGCACGTTAATTCCCAGTATACAAGCCTGAATGTCCTCAAGGTGTTTCCAACCAGTCCTTCCAACGCCTGGATTCTCTTCGGAAGTGTGGATGAACACGCCCATGGTGTGCTTTCGAAACAGCGGAAAGCGGCGACTTCGGTATCTAGGGCTGTTGCCGACGCAACCTCGCGCATCGGGTGTGGGACTTACAGTAAACATCTACTCTTCCTCTTCCGGCAGCTCAGACAAGCAATCTGCGTCCGTTTGATCTTAGATGCGTCATCGTCCTGATACGACGTGCTGGTAGGCGACTGTTCGGTATTGTTGTTTTGTGGCTCCATGGCGGATGAAATGATCCTAGGTTCCAAAGGCCGATCGCAAAGACCGTACCGAAATGCGGGGGCGTCTGACAGCGGCCGTGCCGACACGGAAAATTACTCAAGACTTCTCGAGAATAACGGCCATGTCACGGCGCCCCTCGAAGTGTGCTGATAGTCGCTCATTCTGTGGCTTCAGGGAGAAAGTCAGACCCTCTTGAAGTAAGTTTCGTTCACATCTTGGATACGTGAAAATATCCTCGCTGTTACGAGTTTACGACCTTCGATGGATGGTCGTCCACTAGATATACCCAGCCTCTTCCACGAAAGGTCGGCATGGAATCGAAAGGACAGTACCGCTCACGGACAATTCCCATAATTCATGGCTCTTGAAAAGTAGTGCCTTCAATTTCTTGCAGCTTTTCCTGAGGTCGGCATTCACCACATAATGCTACCATAATTCTCTAGCACAAATTCCAGTCGCGACCATGCATAAAGCTCGCTCTGCCAAGCTGTAGTCATGATGGTTGTCGCGATCGCGTTGGCGCGGAGGTCGTCGCTGGCAGTGTGTCAAGCACTTAGTCTCAACATTGCCAACAAATGCCGTGGTCCTTTTTCTCAAGCCTTGTAACTTGGAATCACTGAGCTTGAGAACGACACCAGGTGTGGCAATAATTTGTGATCGATGGAGACGTACCGACTTTAGGTGTAGTTAAGGGTTACTACAACAATGTTTGCAATCCAAAACAATAGCCTGTCTATCTTCGATAACTGTTTTATAAGCAGGAAATCTTTATGAAACGCATTGAGGATATGCAGGCTATACTTTAGACGTACTTTGTACTCTGGGTAGGACTTCGCTGAGCTAATCGATCACGAATTCTTGCCGCTCAGCCGACCGAAAATTCGGTCCGCTCAATTCGGCACTTGGCCACGCCAATGACACACTGACCCACGCCGTTACACTCCAACGTGAAAATCTCAATCTGGTTTGCCTGAACCTTGCTCATTGCGATGGTGTGCTGCTTTTCGGATTGTATTCATTATTTTGTAGCTATTCTCGCCATTTACCATCAAACAGGGCTCGTTGGTGTAGTTGGTTATCACGTCAGTCTAACAATTCTCGTAATTGTCAAACACTGAAGGTCCGGAGTTCAAGCCTCCGATGAGTCATTACTGCGCCATCCA
>Ga0265780_10000573_pt1 | contig 56453 bp, 69 predicted proteins | sample P1T30metagenome_FD_192432 | JGI IMG/M metagenome (GOLD analysis project Ga0265780, IMG submission 192432) | Plant litter microbial communities from East Loma Ridge, Irvine, California - P1 T30 | ecosystem: Environmental > Terrestrial > Plant litter > Unclassified | place: USA: California... | reverse complement strand
ATCTATACTCGAGAATGTTCTATGTCGTCACATGATCTCCTGATCCTGCTGATCAGCAATCTTCTAGATACTCCACTCCATGTATATAAACCCTTACACGTCCATAGGTAGAAAATCAACCAACTACTTCCTCAATCTCCTCCTCATATGTTAACACATGTACTTAACGATCCATTGAGGCCAAAAATTGTAGGAATTCACGAGTCGCGAGCAAAAAAGACGCACGGTTGTTAGCAGTCTTCGTGACATGCCGGTAGCACATCCAGCATTCTCCACGTCAGTGATAGCTAAAAGATAGATATTCTCGTTGGTGACGTAGTTGAGAGTCCTCTCGTGCCTAAATGTGATTGCAATTCAAATGAGATGATAATGAGCGTTTGCACCGTGTTGATACTGCACGTAGACCCTCCTCGGAAGGGACTAGCGCAGCGCGACCGCGCCTGTCCGTATGTCTGTAAACAGCGCGCCCCTCCACTCGTCAGTGCTCGCCCGCTCAACGCCCGCTCAACGCCCACTCAACCACAGACTAAAGCCGAGCATCTAGCTGCTCTGGATATTGCCAGAATGTCTGTCCCTCGTACTCTGCTCCCAAAGGCACCACGCACGATAATCACACCGCCGCCAACGGCTCTCGAGATTCTCATACAGAGTCTTGGTAGTGATGCGGCTCTTCTAGACAACATACCGATCGATAGCATCATCATGGAAAAGCATAAAGAGAAGAACTTCGGGCGATTTTTCGACCGGAAGATCGATATGGGCGTGATCTGGAAGGGCTCGAGGTGCCTGACACTCTAGGCATATGTGGCATACACGACACGTGAGTCTGGCGAAATTGGGATGCCTGCGTTTTATAATCATGGCTGCGATCCAGGCCATGGCTCATATCACCAGTTCGGCATGAAGGTTGTCGTCGAGAACGCAAATCTGCGGCAAGAGTTCGGACGGCTCCCTACCACGAACAAGAAAGACATCATATCGACTGTCATCAAGGTGAGCTAATTGAACACGTAACAACGAAGAGAAAGGTTGACTAACACATGCAGACCTGCTTTATCCCGAAGCATCAAGACTTCCTCCACGGTATCAAGTCATTCCCAGATGGCTTCTTGGACCTCCTTTGACGCGCATGCAGAGTCTACAAAAACGGAGGCAAAACACAAGAGACTGATGCGACTCCTGGGCAGAGCTCACCAATCATCCAAAAAGAAGAGTCCCACATCATCCCGATCAAGCCGAAGGCGAGCATGCGCAAATCTGAGCAGCGAGATTCCGGTCATCATCAGCAGTTTGATGCTCTCCAGCCCTCTGCAGCCCAAACACCGCCTCGGGACAAAGAGCCTGATATCAAACAATCCATCAAGATCAATCGTAGTACACCAGCGCTACTCCATCACGACGAGAGCGTACTGAGCCAGTCAACGCCCACACCTGTTCCGTCAGCCCTCAACAAACCACTTGCTGCCATGGCCGAAGCAAAGCTGCCCTCTTCAGCTCCGGCAACTACCAACTCTTCCCGGAGCGACCGACTCATCGAAGATTATCTCGCCCTTCGCTCCCAGGAGGAGGATATCGAGCAGGAGCTTGCCGACCTGGTCGTTGCAGGACCACCACATCGATTGCTGGGCGTCTATACGACCAACAGATCGCTGAGATCGAAGAAGATTTGTATCTTGCTCGAGCCACTGTTAATACCTCAAACGTTGAGAGAGAAAGGATGGAAACGCGCAATCGGAAAGGATTCAACAGCAACGCGATGGCGTTTTTGTATTCTCAGAAAGGCCAACGATCTGTCTACATATCTGTAACCAGTCAGCTAAAGAACTGATGTGCGCAATGACACTCTAACTAAGCCTTGACTCTACTGCATGCAGTTGAAAAGCTCTTTCTCGCTCAGCTGGGACGCCTTTGACGCGTGTTCACGTGCACTTAGATTCACCACCTGCAACTCCCTGGCGCGCACTCATGAAATTTTCCTGCGCATGATTGTAAATTGTTGCAGGTGACGTATATTCTAGAAGCAGTAAAGAATAGTCCCCTAGAGAAAGACGGCACAATTCTGTCGTGTTCCTGATTAAGCACTTGCCCAGATTATTGCCGTTGCACCTTCTTCGCCGCGCCCAATCTCACCTTCTGAGACGACTCAACACCACAACATCATGGCCACCCAAAGCGTGCAGCCCGGCCCCATCCCTCGGCAGTGGCAATCATTCATCAACAAAATCAAGCGCGGACTTAAAGCAGTCGCAGATGACGAATCTGGTTCCGTTCCGCGAACGTTACTGGAAGTTCTAGAGTCGCTCCCGTTCAAATCCTTTACCTCCCGCGAAGTCACGCTCTGCAACACGAAAGCTATCAGCTTCATCATTGGATTTCGCGAGCAATCAGATGGTATTCTGCTACAATCTAACGCATGCATACTCCTCGACAATAATGAGGTCCGCCCGCCTGTGCTATTTTGCGACGAGATGCCTGCCGAAACAGGCAGCGACGCCTCGCCACGATTAGTACCACGAGCAGCAACGTCACTACTGCGCAAAGCGAACAATCTCTCGCCGCCATTTCGCTTCCTTCAATTCGATGGCGGCAACAAAATTCGGAACGTGCGAAACATGGTCTGTGCCTTGGTCTTGTACTACGGTCTAATGAGCGGCCTCAGCGACGCTGCCATCAAATGGAACCAGTTTGAGGTAAGCCTAACACAGGCGCTTGTCTACATCGAGAGCAACTTCGACTACCTCCAATGGCTTGATGCATTAGCCGAAGCGCGTGACACCACAGCAGATGAGCCTGCATCTATCTCAAAGGAGCTAGGAATTGGCAGCATAGGTCAAGTGGAAGAGGCTCTACCTAGTGCCAACAAGGACTACGATAGGGAGGGCTGGGCCATTGACGGTACGTAGTATTGCCGTAGTCGTATAATTCCAGCTCATGTAACCCACAGGCATCGTGCGCTCTGCTGGAAGCTCGATCATCGCCAAACCTGGGTCGTTACTTGCGGAATTCATAAGTGATTTGGGTAACAAGATCGGGCTCCTGGACGCTATTCCTCCTTCGCCCATTACGTTCGAGAAGCAGACCGATTTCCCAAGCTACGCCCCATTTCGCATGCGTCTCGGATCATACCTCGGTTGTCCTGCTTACGTCTACCGCGCAAAGGACAAGAAGAGCACACTCAGAGTTATTGTGAATAGGGCGGATGGACAACAGCGCGACTGGACGTTTCTGGATCTGAGCAACTTGGAGCTCGTGCCGCCTTTTAGCCTCTTATTCCAGAAACAGGGCCAAGAAGAAAGCACTCGCAATCTCAAGACCCGGTATCTGGTGTACTACTATCTCATGCTCGCCGAGAACGAGGGCCTTATTAGCAATGCAGGGCTGCGGACTTCCCTGGCAAGCTTCAAGCCCAGCTTCTGCGCAGCGTGCAGGGATCTGCAGGCTGTGATACAGAGCGCAGGCAATATAGGTCTGCCACTTGAGCAGTCAACATCAGAAGGAGCTGTGATTGAGAGTCAGTCCTCGGCCGCCTCAGTTCGTACCTCGTGCGAGACAGAGACTGACCCAGAACTTGCGCCAATGTCCTTGGTTGTAAAGCTCCCGATTGACCCGCGAACTTTGGAGGCAATCATTGGAGTCACTGTAGGCGATTCAAGCATGGACCGCGCAGGCAGCGAAGCTTCACAGCCAGCTGAGGTAGCTGACAGCGAGGACGAGGATCTGGGCGAATCGAGTGTGTCTGATGATGGAAGTGATCGACAGACTGAGATGCAGGTTGACGTGGGCGTGCGGCTCTCACAGACTCCAAGTGAAGATCCAGCCAACACACAATTGCACCTCGAAGAAGCCAGCGCTAGGGAAGATGATAGTATGGAGACGGACAAGGAGGGCTATACTAGGTATGGCTCTCGCGATAGCGGCTTTGCTTCGTCGTCCGCTCCGCTGTTGTCACCAAAGACGCCGACTTCAATACCAAGCAGGCAGGGCTCAATGGTGGATTCAACAAGCGTGAATATCACAGATGATACAATCGAAGGACATCAAGACATGGAAGACGCTCCGGAATCTCTGACTGAGTTGGTGGCGGACTCGCCAGCTGTAGGGTCAATAAGTGGGAGCATTACGGATGCGACGAACGAGAGAGGCGAAGATATGGAGAGCGACACTCCGGCGTTACTACCCGGGTTGGTAGCATATCCACCAGCCGCTGGCTCTATGAGCGGAAGCATCGCAGATCGTTCGAATGGAGGAGATCGAGATATGGAGGAGGACACTTCCGATTCGCTACCCGGGTTGGTGGCAGACTCATCGTCTGTGGATGTCCGAGAGGCTCGACCCAGGAGTCCCTCGATCATTTCCATCGGGAGCTCCATAGCCAGGGCACCAGAAGATAAGGAAGGCTTGGGATCAGCGACAGCACCACAACCGAAAGCTTCCGCGAAGTCGCGTCAGTCCATCATCGTCGATCTAGGAAGCGACAGCGAAAATTAACAAGTCAACGAAGCGTCGAAAGCTGAGATCAAGGAGAATCCACAAGCCCACGGTGCATTGACTCCGCCGCCATACCACGAGGTTATCTCTTCGAACGACGACGAGTTGGTGTGGCGACTAAAAAAGGATGCAAAGCGGAAAGCATACACCCCAAGACCGGATGACGAGGACGACGATATGTGCGAAGTGGAGGATAGTGGCGCGTGGCAACGAGCTTCGCAAGGACGAGCATCAAATGGGCGGGCTTCGAATGGGCGGGCTTCAGATGGGCGGGTGTCGAATGAACAAACTTCGTTAAGCGAGATCCGAGCCAGGCAGACATACTCCTGTGAGGATTGGAGAAATTGGGAGTGATACCTGGTTTTTTGCGATGTGCATGGAGGTACCGCGGTGGAGATCTGAAGCATAAGTTTTCGGAATTTTTTTGGTGTACGGCGCGTCCGTGTAGCAGCAGCTTTCAAGAACTACATATTTACAATGAATGACGGCGCGAAAGTACTATAGAGACACAATTTCGAGGAGATTGTAGGTGGCATGTCTCACCTCAGCTGAAGTTTCTCCTACCCCGCATACAGTAAGTGATCGGCTCGTGTACGCGCGAACTTCAGAACCGCGTCTTATACACTAACGTATTCCACCATCACGTCGGACAGTTCTTTTTGCACCAAAAAACGCTCTTTCTTGGAACTGTTATCTCAACAACTAACGTATTCTATCAGCGAACCCGACACATCAGCGAACCCGACACTTTTTTTCACACCAAAAAAGGCCCTTCCTTGGCACTACTATCTCGATAACTACTTAGTAGAATTGTCTGAAATTTAAACTATAAAGCTGCATAACTTAAGGATTATTATTCTTAACCTACTAAGCTCTACTTTACGTAAGTAAGGAGTTATTAGAGAAAACCTAAATTACAGGGGTCTACAACTACTATCTTAGGAACTAACTTACTAAGGCTATAAGACTAAGGTTACGAAGGAGCTAGTTTTTGAAGACTGAACGCACTGACCCCCGCGCGCAATGCGATGCAACACTTGTCAGATATGAGGTAGTATTTGGTGGAAGGGAACGGAGGTGAAGATAGCACGTTCCATAGACCCCTAGTCCTAAAAGGGACTAGGACAGGGTGACGTTCCGTCTCATCCCTCACGAGACTACACAACACACAACAATACACAAGTTGCACCCCGAACAATTATCACCTTATCAGAACACCTGTTATCTGACAGCACCCATAGTGAATACTCCATAGTTACACCACCACAACACATCAAAATGCCTCCATTTGAAGCTAAAAATAGTCGCCGCAAGCCCAGAAAGTACAAGGGAGTGCACAAGAAAACTCCCAAGACTGTGCGCGTGGAGTTGACAGCTGTGTAACGCGCATTTATCGCCGGCGCGTGCATCGCGGGTGATGCGTCCTTCGATCTTATATCTTCTTACTTCCCACAATACCACTGCAGCAAGTCAACTATATCGCGGACGGTTGCCAAAGTAAAAGAAAGGGCGCTAGAATTATCTACGTCTATCACAGATTCTCAATGTTTCGACTTTCCGAGCAACCGCGGCAGGAAGGAGAAACTCACTCAGGAACAGAAGGACACTATTATACCCCTCACTATACAATCACAACAACACCGGTCGAAAAAGAGCTGGCAAGCTATCACCGATGGAGACTTTGAGAACGCAGGCCTACCAAAAATAAGCATAACGCTTCATCAGAACGTCATGTACGCTGCTGGTTACGTTCGCCGTCGACCAGGTTGAAAGCCGCACCTCACGCCAGAACAAGAGCAAGAGCGTTACGAGTGGGCTCTCGCTCACAATCCCGATCAATATGAGTATGGAGATGGCCTTGGCTTCGACTTTCGCAACGTTGTTTTTACAGACGAGACGCCAGCTCGAGTTGGTGAGCAGCGCGGCATGCAGAGAGTGTGGTGCAAGGATGGGGAACAGTACGATGACGGCGTTAAGAAAGATCGCACAAGCAAGTACTCGCAGCTGCAGTTCTACGGCGCTTTTAGATATCAACACAAAAGGCCTTGTGTAGTTTATCGCGAGGAAACTGACGCGGAGAAGAAGGCTGCAGAGGGGGCATTGCATCAAGAGAACAAGGAGTGCAAGGCCAGCTGGAACTCCGCACAGCTCACAGCGCGCAAAGCTCTGCAACAATTGCGAGAAAGCGACTACAACGGCAGACTCTGCACGCGCAAGCTTCAGTATATGCCATCGCGCGACGACTATAAGCGCAACACGCGCGCGAGAGGTGGTGTTGATGGCTATCGGCATCGCGAAGAGGCACTCAAAACGGTCGTCCTATGGATGCAACAACTCAAAAAAGAGGGCGTCTACTGCTAACTTCTAGAGGACGGGGCGCCCGCTCACATCGCTGCGCTTCCGAACGATCATTTGCGCGTTGAAGAGATTGACAAGATGTGGTGGCCTGGTCACTCACTCTCCTGACGTAAATGCAGAAGAACATGCCTGGCCTTGGATCAGGCGCAGCATCACTAAGCGCCACACACCTTCAACAACTGTAGATGAGTGCGAGAAGCAATGGAGAACAGAGTGGGAGCGATTGCCGCAAGAAGTTATTGACAAATGGGTGATGGGAGTTCCAAAAGTCGTAAGATTGATCATTCAAAACAAAGGCAAGAACAACTTCCATGGCTGAGCGCACGGACGTCGCAACAATACCAAATTTCATGGATATATAGAGAAAAGCAAGCATCACCATAGCCTTAAATTTTAATAATACTCAATCGCGTTGCGTGCGGCTATTCACTGTTTTGTATGGCGTTACTATGGGCGGGTGTGAACGCGCGCATGGGCCGAGGTTGTTCCGTCTTCAAGACTAGCTCCGTCGTAGACCATGTCCCGCCGTGGCAAAGCTTGCCCGAGCTTGACTCTGCGCCAACGCCTTAGCACCAGCCGAACCAACCTCGCCCGACGCCTGCCATGCTCCTTATTGGCGCTCACAAGGTAGGATGCGCTTCGATCTCATGCAACAACACCACTCACCCGCGCTGGCTATATCGCCGGGCGATGACGTTTTCTCGCTAAGCAAGCATTTCAGCGGGTCACGAAAGTCTCTTACGGATGGACTAGACCCAGCCGTTGTACCTAAATACTGGTACCTAGCGTTTCTCACTGACCACTGTCCTACGTTCTCTCATCAGCTTTTGCTTTATCACGATGGCTACAAACGACCCAGGGCTTGCACCAGTTGGGGCGATAGCGGAAGATCCGGCAAAAGGTGCTGTTGACGTTCCTGCCGATGACGCGCCCGTCGCGCCTGACCAATTCGACCCGAAGTACGAAACTACGAGGTGGGAGATCTGGGCATACTACAGGTGGGTCACTATATCATCCGTGATCGGTTACTGTCTCCCTAACAACGGTGAAGCTACTATGTCGGAGATAATGGCCTCACGTTGTTCAACTTCGGCCCAACAGCCTTCCAGAACTTGATGTACCAAGCCGCTGGTGATTCTGGCGTACTAAGTTTTATGGGACGAGAGCGTACAATCAACAGTATCGTGCTTCTCAGCAATGGCATATCTTTCGCTATTCAAGTGGTGATATTCTTCATCCTGGGCTCATTCGCGGATTTTGGCACCTGGCGACCTAACATCCTTATCGGACTTTCGCTATGTGCCTGGGGTATCGGCTTCGGCTGGCTGGGTGTACACACCGAAAATGACTGGCATGTTGGAGTTGGGCTGTACGTTGTCGGCCTTATTGCGTACCAGACCACAGTTACTTTTTGGACGGCCGCCTTCCCTGGTCTTGCGAGGAACACGAAAGAACTGCGCATCAACGCGGAAGAGTTTGCTGAAGGACGTATCACGCGCACTGAGTACGATTTCGCAGACATGATGAAGCGCAATGAGCTTTCCAACGTCGCGTTCTATACTCAATCCGTCTGCGAAGTCTTCATTCTCGCGGTAATCGTTGGCATTATGTTCGCCTTACATGTCAATGACAGCGTTGCGAACAACAATTGGGGTCTGTCGGTGCTCATCGCTTTCGCAACTGGCGTATGGATCTTGTGCGCGATTCCATGGTTCGTGCTCGAGAAACGAAGGCCGGGCCAGGATCCTGGGAGGATGAACATTGTGCTCGCTGGCATTAAGCAGCTCGGCTACGCGATACGCCAGATCTGGCAGCTCAAGACGAGTCTGGCGTATCTCGTTGGATACTTCCTACTCGGCGACAGTTTGAATACGACTGTCACCGTCATCGGAACACTTCAAAACGAGATTGTGGCATACAACTCCTTGCAACTCGTGTATCTCCTCATTGTCGGCATCGCTGCGCAAGCTGTCGGCATCGGCGCGTTCTGGAAGATTCAAAAGCACTACGGCCTCTCCACGAAGACGATGTTCATGGTCGTCGCCGTGTGTATCGTCATCCTCGACGGCTGGGGCATGATCGGCATCTGGAGTCAATCTTTTGGCTTCCACAAGCGCTGGGAAGTCTGGGTCTACCAAGCATTTTACGGCTTGCTCGTGTGCCCATGGTACAGCTACTCGCAGACGATGATCAGCGAAGTCACGCCCCGTGGCAAAGAGTTCTTGTTTTTCAGCTTGTTTAGCATTGTGGGCAAGACCTCTGCGTTTATTGGGCCACTGGTGAGCAGTGCGATCATTGATGATACAGGGAACAACAGCAGTCCGTTCTACTTCCTTTTTGCACTGAGTTTAGCGAGTTGCGCGTGGTTGTTTTTCATGGTGGATGTTGAGAAGAGTCGTGTTGAGCAGCATGAGTTTTTGGAGAGAGAGAAAAGCCTGAAGGTCTCGAGCGACAGCGACAGCGAGAGGAATTGAGGTTCCGACGGGAACGACGCGTATACCAGGATGAAGTCTTAGGCTGCTCCTGGTTTTTTTGTCGGTCTCAGCTATGGCCCATCTATGGCGTTATCTGCAACTCATACTTGCCAGACTTTAAGACCACTCTCTTCCCCTTCTTTAATTTCTTCTCTCCGCCTTTTCTGTACACTTGTACCTCGCTCTCATTTCTCGGCAAAACCAGATACCCAGTCGTACTGGTCGGGACCGTGACGTTCATTCTCACACCACCCTCCTCTGTCTTTTCATACTCTATCTCAATTAAACCATACGGACACTCCATGCTTCCCTCAACATGCCCAAACTCCGACTTCAACGGCGGCTTGACAGTCCACGTCCGATACGCCTCCGTCTCAGGCTTCAAGCCTAGCACCGCCTCGTAAAACCACTCATAAATCGTGCCCAGCATGTCATGGCATTTGCTGCGGCACGCGTCCTGCCAGAACTCGTTCAATGTGGTCTCGCCTCGGCGCAAGAAGCGCATGTACGATGGGTGTTCTTCCTGTCGCGCCATTTCGAGCACTATATCGGAATGATCCAGATCTGCAAGTGTGTTCCAGACGTACTTCAGGCCGATCTCGCCAGCTTCGATCCGGTTGTTGGATGCGGCGCAGGTTTCGAGGAAGGCGTGCTGGATGTCGGCGACATGTTCTGCGGGCACGAGATCGAATTGCAAGGCGAATGCTTGTGCGACCATGTTGCGATCTTGCTGTCCTAGACTGTCACGGGACGTGTAGAAAGTGTACGGATGCAATTTGTTGTCAGTCACGAGCAGCTTATCGTTATAGACGCAGTAAATGCGATCTGCCCATTCACGGAAGCCCTTCTCGGCGTTGGGTTTGCCGAGCTCGTGGGCCATGCGCTCGATGTTGCGTAGGCAGCGGTAGTAAACAGCCGTTTCGATGTTGGCCTGGTTGTTGCCAAACGCGATATCGCGACCCCAGTCGCCCAGGCCATGCTCGATCAATCCACCTTCACGCTCCTTGGTCTTGATGTACTCCATGTACCGTACACAAGGCTCAAACAGCTTCTCGAACACATGCGTTGAGTCATAGTAGAAGCGAAGAATCTCCGGCAGCAAAGCCACCGCGCCACCCCACGTAATCGTGTCATGCAGCGGTCCGCACATGTATCGGATCTCAGGCGCCATGGTCGGACACAACCCATTCGGCTCTTGTGCATCGACGATGTCATCTAGAATCTTGGAATACAGCGATTCCATGTCGCGGATGTACTGCGTCGCAGGTGCAAGCAGGTGCGTGACCTCAAGCCAGCCAAACTTCTCGATCTGCGGACAGTCGGTGTGGTAGCTGAAGAGATTGCTGACGAAGGACCAGTAGCACATTTCGATAAGCGCGTTCACGTCCTCCTTATCGGTCTTGACATGTCCTAGTCGTCGGGCTGCTGATGAGACGTGTCTGCTGACAATAGAGTTCACGACTGGCAATCCTTGCCCTTCTTCGAGCGCGACACCTCCAACTTGTATGTATCGGGCGCTTGTGAAGCAGAAGTCTGGTTCCCATGTCTCGACGCCGGTACCCGCCAATGTGATTTTGCACAACACACCAGTCTCGAACTCTTTGAAGAGCGGGTCTGGCATGAACACCCGACCGTTGTCGTCAATTGATTCAGAAAAGCGTACGATTACCTCCGAGCCTGCTGGTCCCGTGAGCTCGAGTTTGATCATGGTGGTTATATTCTGGCCAAAGTCATAGCTGACGACCCCTTGGTCCAGTGTTTTCGTCGACTTGGGCTTAAATGTTTCATGCAGCACGACGGGCGGCTGACTCTGATACTTCAGTTTGCCTCGCGGACCCGTGACTGGCGTCGCATTCTTCCATTGGTCGTCTTCTTTGTAGCTCGGTGTTCCCCACCCAACAGGGTAAGCGCGGAAGTCTTTCGTCTCCGAAGAGTAGATATTTGCAAGAGTCGTCGCGCTTTTCCGAACTTTCCAGTCTGGGCCGGTCGTGATACACTCTCGAGTTCCATCATCGTAGAAGAGGTGCACTTCGGCAAAGAAACACAGCTCGTTGCCATACCGGATGTACGTATTGTCCTCGTAGCAGGGCCAGAAGAAGCGATCGTTCCCTTGATCACCGGCATAGAAGCCATTGCCTACATGCGCGCCGATGACGTTTTCGCCTTGATGCAAGATGTTTGACAGATCGTAGGCGACAAATTGAACAGTACGGTGGTAGTTTGTCCAGCCAGGATCCAACTTGTGGCCGTTCGCCGCCGCTGGATCTCCGTTACAGACGAAATCAAAGTGGCCAAGTCCTGATGCAAAGATGATCGCGCGCGAGGGCTTGCGCGTCAGATGCAGTGCTTTACGAAGGTAGATAGGCTTGTCGCCGTTGTTCCCAATCCATATGCCTTTCCAACGATTTGGTTCGTCTTCGAACCAGGTACGAAATATGAGGCTGGAATGTGGCATGTACGTTTGGTTCATGCTGTATGGCGGCAAAAGGCGGCTACATCGCGGATACGCTGTGAAGAACTCGTTTGGTGCGCTCTGAGTCGTCTTACCATCTTGATCCCACACTGTCGCCCGCCAGTAGTGGAACGATGCAGACTGGAAGCCACCCTTAGGCGCACATAAAATGTTCCTTTGGCGGTTGTCGTCGACTTTGCCAGAGTCCCAAGGAAGACAATCAAAAGACTTTGATGTTGACACTTCGACGCGATACGCTGTTTGTACTGCGTCTTCATCTTCTGAGTGCAAAGTCCAATGGAGACGTATCTTGTCGGTGTCGATACCTAGGACTTCGTGAAAGGCATGGATGCCGCAACGTGTGATTTCGAGAGGCATTGTGAATGTGAAGCGGGACTGGTCTTGGTCCAGAGGACCAAGTGTTCCTTCAGCCCGTGACTATCTCCCAGCCTTGCGCCGCCAAGTCTGACCGGCAGAGATCTACCGATGGTAGTCTGGGTACTCGGTCTCCTTTCCCACGCGATTTATCGTCCTTCGCATGGTTCTTGAAGTTGTGTCGTGATGATCGGGACTGTCTTCGCTCCACAATCCGAACCGGCGTCTCATGGCACGCCACAAATGGAGCAAGAGATGAGACAGATTCAGTCATATAGCCACATGCTCGGGAAAGTTCGGTCATGATTGCCCCGAAAACATTGCATTAAGTGATTAGGAGCAAGGTCGCAGTGCCGAAAGTCACTTGGCTCCCACGCTACGAAGTACCCTTGCCGTTGCCGCATGACTCGTGTCGAAGCCGAAGAGATGCCGATTGTTTGCGGAGATCACCTCATTGGGCGAATAATCCGGGGGACGATGCATCTACGCCTACGACATCGTTCGACAGGCAGGCCTGTTATCCCTGGCCAGCTCTCTGTTAGCTCTTCTCGGCACCAGGCCCTCCACATGATCCTGATGCTGTGTTTGGACTGCTTCACCTCCAAGTGCTTGGCACAGAGACTCGCGATTCGGATCGACAATGTCCGTGTAGGATCTTGCAATGCTACTTTTCGTACATATTCAGATGTTTGGTCGATTATAGGGAACTCCAAGCCAAGCGACATCTATACGGAACGATGGGTCTCGCAATCACGGTCTTCTCGGCCGTCTTTCTTGCCATAGGAGGATGTAAGCTTACCTGACTACAATCTGTTACAGTTTCTGATTTCTCCCTACAGTCTTATTCGGGTACGACTCCGGCATTATCACATCGACTATCGCCCTCGACACTTTCAAAGAGTACTTCAATGATCCGTCCGATACCACCGTCGGCGGCATCGTGTCCGCCTTCCAAGGCGGTGCGATTGCTGGGACGATCTTCAACATGGTCTTCGCAGACATACTAGGCCGTCGTCGCACCATATTTGTAGGCGCGATGGTGTCGATTTTGGGCAGTTCGCTGCAAGCAGGCGCAACGAACATGGCGATGCTGATCATAGGGCGATTCATCGGTGGCGTGGCTGTGGGCCAATTGACGAGTACCATTCCGCTCTATGCAGGAGAACTGTCGCCGCCGCAGCATCGTGGCGTGCTCTCCGGGTTGTTGCAGTGGATGCTGGGCTGGGGCTTTTTCGTTGCGCAGTGGCTTGGCTACGGATGCTCCTTCAACAGCACTGAGTTCTCATGTAAGTATAGCAACGCCTCGACTTGACGTGTAAGACTGACCAATACCCAGGGCGCTTTCCACTCGCTTTCCAAAACGTACCAGGCCTGATCTTGATCGGAGGAATCTTCTTCTTGCAAGAGTCGCCTCGCTGGCTGATGGAAAAGGACCGCCACGAGGAGGCCAGGTCCTCGCTTCGGAAACTCCGCAGCGGCACTTCAGACGAGACGACCGAACTCGAGTTCCGCGAGATTCGCGACGTGATCATAGCCGACCGCGCTACGGGCGATATTAGCTGGATGTCCATCATCACGAAGCCGACGTGGCGCAAGCGACTGCTGCTCGGATGTGGTGTGCAAGCGTTTGGCCCTCTGTCTGGCATTAACGTCATCAACTATTACGGCCCGCGGATCTACAACATTCTCGGCATATCCACGCGCGAGTCTCTTCTCATCATCGGTATTCAAGGCGGACTTTCCATCGTTTGGTGTACCATCGCGCTCGCGCTCCTCGACAGGGTGGGTCGGATCAAGCCGCTCATTGTCTCAGCCGCCGGCCTCGCCGCTGCCCTGCTCGTTAATGCGGTCCAGGCGCAGTACTTGAATTCGTTCAATGCGGACCAACTGCGCAGTATGGTAGCCATGAACTTCGTCTTTTCGTTTTTCTACACGCCTCTCGGTATAATCAGCTGGGTCTATCCAGCTGAGATCTTTCCGGTCGAGTGTCGCGCGCTGGGCAACGCTATCACGACGTTCACTAACTGGACCATCAACCTAATCTTCGCGCAGTTTTCGCCACAGGCTCTGAGCTCGATCGAGTTCAAGTACTTCTACGTCTTTTTCGTGTTCAACGTCATAGCGTGTATATGCTACTGGGTTTTCTACCCTGAGACGAAGGGTCGCTCTCTTGAGGTAAGTGACTCTTGTCCGGACTGCTTATGAGATCAACGCTAACTTCTTGCTTGTAGCAAATGGACCAACTGTTTGGCGATCAGCTAGTACCACACGCGCTGCAAGACCCCGATGCGGCGGAGGCGGCGGTGAACGAAAAGCTCCATGAGGAGATTCGAACCGAAAAGGTGGTTTAGTCAAAATGAGGACGAGGCTGGTGTGTACACGAAGTCTGCTCCATTGGTGCTGACGTAGGAGACGGCGAGGGTGAGAGCTGGACAGATCCGACATGAAGAGTATCGGCGAATGAAGAATGGACGTGGTGCTATACTAAATACAAGCTTGACGGCGTCCAGTGCCCAGACAACACGTTCCATGTGTCCAACTGCCGATCTGTGGTTTGAAACAATGCTCACCCAAATTGTAATCGAAGGCACCGGTGATGTCCAAATTTACCACAGCTGACAAGTTGGCTCCTTGGTCTTACACTTGAAGCTCTCCTTGAACTCGCGGCTGTTTGCCATCGTGCCCAGAATACGTGCCCATTTGGGCGCATGCGGATCGGTGTAAATCCTATTGATAGCCGTATCTTTGCGCGACTTGCCACACCACCAGTTTGAATATGATACGAAGAAGAGTTGGTCCTGAGTGAAGTGCTCGAGACCTGGCAGATCTTTATTGGACTTCCCAGCCGCGCGGCGCTTCCAGGCCTGGAAAGAGGCAGAAAGACCACCAGCATCGGCGATATTCTCTCCCAACGTGAGTCGGCCATTCACATGAAGTGGTTTGTCGTCTGGCCCTGGTACGCTGAATTTCGCGTACTGGTCCACGAAGCACTCGACCTTTTCTTTGAAAGCGTCGACAGTCGAGTTAGACCACCAGTCTGTGTAGTTGCCATTTTGATCGTAGTGGCGGCCGGTGCTATCGAATGCGTGGCTGAGCTCGTGGCCGGCGACAGCGCCGAATGCGCCATAGGACATATAAGCAGGGGCGTTAACGTCAAATACAGGGAACTGCATGATGCCTGCGGGGAACCTGATTGCAAGAATGGTCAGTTTATGTACTCGTGCTGTATGCTGAAGGAGCTTACACAATTTCGTTGCCAGGTGGATTGTAGTACGCGTTGACAGTCGGCACGGTCATGTCCCATTGATCGCGATCAACCGGTTTCCCGAAAGCCGACCATTCTCTCTCGACCGCGAATCGGCTCATGTGGAGAGCGTTTTTGAAGAAAGACTCAGATGAGTCTGAAGACACATTGAGCGACTGGTAATACTTGCCGAGGGTCGATGGGTCCATGATGTCCGGGCTCTTGGTGGGACTAGCGATGGTCAGCCCGCAATAACCACAGTATGGGCCATGGCGTGAGTCTCGCAGCACCCATTCTAACAGGGCTTAGCAGATGGGGAACTTACTATCCGATCTTCTGGATGATGTTGTGAACCTTCTCGACGGCCTTCCCAGTCGTCTCATCGTCCATCCAATCAGCGCTTTCCAGCTTCTTGGCGAACTCAGTCTTGATGTCGGTGATGATGGTGTCGCCGAACTGCTTCGCATCAGCTGAGAACGCCTTCTCCACAAAGAATCGGCTCAAAATCCAGCCCAGACCATCATCCACGTGGCTGACACAGTCCCTCCATCTTTCTGGTGCCGAGTCAGGGTCCTTTCCGGCTAGAACGTTACGGAAGCGCTTGTATGGCTTGAGCTCTTCAGCATCAACGTAAGCCTTGAGTGCCTGAACAACCTTCCAGACAAAGAAGCCTTGCAGAACATCCTTGTCGGTGGCGGCGAGGATAATTGACAGTTCCTTGAGATACTGTGGCGCCATGACAATGACTCGGTCGACCTTAGATTTTGCAGGTGCGAGGCTAGCGATCACTGACTTCAGCCCGATTTCTGGAGCGATCGCCGCAGCGTCCTCGAGTAGCATCGGGTTGTAGTACTTCTACGGGGGTTGTTAGCATCATTAGATCTTTGCATCAAGCACGCGTGAGCTTCAATCTTGAAAGCCAATCGTGGTGCCACACAGTGAGAAGACGGTACGTACAGTCACGTCTTCACGGTCCTCGCTGGACGGAGATGCGGCCGCAAGCTTTTTCTCCAAGTCGATGATCTTGCTGAACGTGGCTTTGTCGGTATCGGGATAAAGTCCAGTAAGCGTATCGATCGCAACTTGTCTGTATTTCTCGACCAGCTTTTCGTCTTGGTAACGCTCCTTGGAAGGCAAGCCAAAGCTGTAAGGCGCAGAAACAGCAACGATGACAGTGTCGGGGTCTGTATCGTCGGCGCCCGTGCCAGCAGAAACAAGACTTGGAACGCCATACTTCGACAGCAGAGTAATGACGTCGCTAAGTTCCTGAATCTCTGTCTCTGCGACATTTGTGGTCGGGTAGGCCTTCTTGATCTCCTCCAGAACATGTAGAAGCGGTGCAGCACCTGCTTTCTTGATCTGGTCCTCGTTTAGGCAGGCATCGTAGGCCAATTTCATCTTGTCGAAGTTCTCTTCATCCGCGGACTTCTTGGCAGTCTTCAGCTGCATGGGCGAAAAGTAAGAGTGCTTCCGGATGTTAGCGCCGTTAGATACATGTCAAAACTGGCACATACTTGGCTATCTTTCGGGTACGGGGCTTCGAGGATGTGACGAAGCAAGAGCTGTGATTGCTCAGACATGATGGTGCCTGTAAAGGCATCACCTTGGTCTGCGCGGAGATCGTGTCGGTCTCGCCAGCCTGGTCATCGGTCAGAATGCTTTACACTTGTTTTGACACAGGTGTGCTTACCTCCACACACCAGCTCCTCAAAGTTGTCGCAGGCATCCAGTTCCTTGTAGTTGGGTGACAAGTTGTATAATATCTCTGATGCGGCGTGCACGCACTCCGGAGAAAGGCAAAGCTCGGCCCTATTCACAGCAATGCTCTCGCCGACTGGGTCGCAATGGTAAGTCCGTGTTATCAATCGTGGACAATATTTCAGAAGCCTACCATATGGGATACCATAGTAGATCAATGCTGCGGCTGCGGACGCCGTGAGAAGTCTGCCGATTGACCGTCCCTTGCAGCGGCGGTGCACGTGCGGGTGCGGCTCTGCGACCGGGATGAGTGGTGCCTTCTCGGCCATCTTCGCAATACGGGAAGGTTGTGTTGCTTTTGGGAGGGTCTACTGTAACCCGATGCCAGCCAGCTGGGCAAAGATTGAGATGATGTTGGATGAGATGGAAAGCAGAACGGGTGCCTGGCGATGTTGATGACGATCTTGGGTGCATGATGTTGGAGCTTGCCTTAGCGCCGCGCTAAGAACGCGTCAAGCTTCGCGAAGTCGCGCCTGACCTTCTTGTAAGTGTCATCCGTCATCTGTCTTCAACAATTCGACGTGTGCCTCACCCCTTTCTGTGGGTGTATCGAGAGGATATCGTCAGACACATTGTAATGTGATTTATGGACGCGCCTGCACAGAGTCCCCATTGCAGACGCGATCTTCTCATTGGTCTCCAGAAACGGCCGATTGAGGCAGAGCAGTGGTATTCTGTAGCAGTGTAACATACGACCCAATGGCCTGCTTACTACATTTCTTCACTGTCTGGCACCACTCTGGTACTTCCAGGACGGTGCCGGCTGTATATCGTCGGTCCGATACGTACTTGAGAGAACAGCGGACCTCGCGAGAAGGAGTTTTCGAGCTCTCTTTTGCTAGCAAGATTACATCGTCTCCTAAGATGTACATTCAAGATATTTTGCATCACCCATTCACGCTAGCACTTTTTGGCATTCCAATGCCCACCGCCGCCGTAGCACCAGCATCGATGGGTAACACCACGCCAGTCACCCATCTCGCATGGTCACTTGCTAGAAAAACGACCGCACATGCTGCGTCCCAGGCTGTTCCTTCCGTACCCAGGAGGCTTCGCTTCTTGCGAGCTTCACGCGCTTCCTCGCTCATACCACCGGCGTACATCATTGGCGTGTATAGCATCTACACAAGGGTCAGTCGACATAGGAATATCTGGTTGTAAGGATCACTTACGCCAGGACACACGCAGTTCACCCGAATACCATCCGCAGCATGATGCGCAGACATCGCTCGAGTCATGTTGACTACTGCGCCCTTCGTTGTCGGGTACAGCAAATGCGGCGTACCACCTTTCAATCCAGCGACAGAGCCCATATTGACGATGCTCCCCTTTGTCTCCCCTTCATTTTTCTGCATGGCCGGTATTGCAAACTTCGCCATTGATACCATACTGCTGATATTGACCTCCAAACCTTTCGCCCAGGCCTCCATATCGACCTCGACAGCCGTCCCAGGTGCACCTCCTATGCCAACATTGTTGACTAATATGTCTAGTCTTCCGAAGTCTTTCAACGCCGCTTGTACTGCGGCCTCGCAGTCGTGTATTTTGGTAACATCAGCTTGGAGCGGAATGACTTTCGCGCGACCTGGCTTTGATGATGCGATCTTTGCTGTTTTCTCCGCCCATTCGAGGTTCAGGTCGAGGCAGAGGACATTGCAGCCCTCGTCTGTGAGCATGATGGAGATCGCACGGCCGTTCCCGATGCCATCGCCTGCACAACCAGCACCAGTGACAATGGCGACCTTTCCCTGGAGTCCTTTAGTCGGAGGGTCGGACGATATCTCCGCCATGTCTCGAGAAGTAAAATCGCTAATTGGAGAAACGGCCGTAACGTTGAGTGTCGGTTAGACTTGGACTGGTTCGATGCAAAATATTAAGCGTTGGCGGAACATTTAGGATCGCGGGACCTTTGCAGCATGATTCAGCAACGCCTTTCCGCACCATTGACTTCTTTATGTGTGCTGCAAATGCAGTTGTCGTTCGGAGCTCTCGGAGGATCGCGAACCTCGGTACGCAGTTGTCGCACTAATTGAGGGGCTATACGATGCATGCTACTTCGTAGTGCCACTTCTGCCAACCACCAAGCTTTTACCAAGTTCATTTACCACTTTCATCTCACTGTGTTAAACCATCTCCTTCGCCACTACAGTTACAAACACAGTTCCACATTACAGGATGAGTCTCGACTTCTCTCAGTATGGAGGGCCCTCGGATGAGTGGCTTGAGGTTGAGAAGACATTACCCGCATTGTCTTTTGATACCTCAATGGATCCAGCAGCTCTCCAGAGTGCTGTGAACACCGAGCGCGAAAATCGATCGGCTGCAGCTTTGGCGCAGCTATCTGCACATGTGCACACGGCTGACTATTCGATTCCAACGCGAGACGGCGCGTCGATCCAGGCACGAACATATCTGTCAGTCAAAGCCAACAAGTCCGAAAAGCTACCCGTTTTTCTCTACTTCCATGGCGGCGGCTTCATATTCGGCACCTTGGAGACTGAAGATGCTGCGTGCGCGAACACCGCGATCAACACAGGGAACGTCATTCTGCTTAATGTTAATTATCGTCACACGCCCCAGCACAAATTTCCAGTCGCTTGGAACGACGCTGCTGATGCGCTGGCTTGGCTACACCAAAACATCGACACCCTGGGTGGAGATCCAGGGAAAATTGTGGTCGGTGGCATCTCTGCTGGAGGCCAGCTTGCGGCGTCCCTCGCAATCGAACAGCACCTGGGAAAGAGCGATGTCACGAAAAATCTGCCCAAACTTGCCGGTCAAGTCCTCATCATTCCGTGCCTAGCAGATCCCAAAATGTACGATCAGGGCCCTGGAAAGCTTCTGAAGAGCTCATCGTACGTCGAGAACGAATTCGCACCGGTTCTACCTAAGAAGGTCGTCGAGTTCTTCACAGGTCTACTGGAAACCCCGGCACCGGATCTCAAAGACACAAAGGTCAACATCGTCAATGCGAGTTTGGACGACGTCAAAGGCTTGCCACCGACAGCGTTCGGCATCGCTGGCCTCGATCCACTCAGGGATGAGGCGCTGTTGTACGCGAAGTTGCTGTCGGAGGCGAACGTCCCTACCGACATCCGGCTGTTCAAGGGTGTGCCGCATGGTCATAGGAGATTCGGAGATGCGCTCATGGCTTCGAAGCATTGGGATGAGTGCATTGAGGAGGGCATACATTGGGTCTTGTCGAATCCGAAAGCGACTGGGAAGTTTGATGTCAAGCTGCCATAGACGTCGATTTACCCGCGTTATGGTAATATTGAGCAGCCATGACACTTGTTTCAATTGAACCTCTCGGCCTCCAGCTTACCACATTTGACCGCATCGTCTTGCATTTCCATCTTCACGCCTGCAACAACCACATTTGTAACTTCGCTACACACGGCGGACTGAGTGACAACAACAACCATACAGCTTTTCACCTCACGACTAAGCGCACGATACGGTTTCAAGATCACACGACAGCTTTTGCGTCTCCACCCACACTTTTCGTTCCCATCGACTGGACCTGGCAGCTGAGATTATTTTAATCAGTTATTGCAGCATCCCAACGTTGATTACAATTAAAGAAACGTTGCAATCTACCTCACTTACTCTACCTTCCTCCCTTCTCCGAGGAGGTTATGTTGTCATCATTGCTAACTAGTATGCTGAGCAATGCTGCATCGGCCGCACGACCGTGCGCATCATCAGCATACTAATCTTGCGCGAACAACCGCACTGATGTTGTTCTGCAATCATGACCGCGCCAACCATCCACAGGTTTGTGTATCTGTCGCGCGTCAGGATAGCATCTCTTGTGTCGTCTGATGCACCGGTTGGTGGGATCAGTGAGCCATGGGCAGTCCACATCGAGTGATCAACTTACGTGCCATTACTCATGCCATGGCATAATCTTGGTCGAGTATAAATACAGCTTTCAGAGGGCAGAAATTCGGTCACCATCGCCAAACATCCACCGTCCAGCACCATGCATTTCCACACGACCCTCGCAGTGGCCACGCTGCTCACCTCTTCCGTCCTCGCCACCATTGCCCTGGGGCAAGTCGAGCTCAAGAACTCGGCGAACACACCCATCTTGAATAGTGCGCTTTGATTTCCGCTCACGCCCCATTGTAGCGCTGATAAATTCCATCCAGTTGCTTGGCTCGACGGTGCCGAAAACCCGTGCAACAACGGGTACACCATCGTCTCCAATCCCGATCAAAACTCTTGCGGCCGAAAGTTCAAGCTTAGCAACAAAAAAACGTACTACGAGCAGGGCTGCGGCGAGCACGACATCGATATCTATAATGGAGACGGGAGCTGGAATAGCAGGTGCCAGAGGCATGACTGGACGTGTAATCTTGATGGGAATACGAGGATCCGGCAGACGTGGATTTGCTATTAGACGGCTGGGTAGGTGGGAAAACGCTGGTCTGGCAATCTGAATCCATGTTGACAGTGATGAAGGCGAGCTCGAGACATGCGACTCAAGCCTCTGGGTCTAAAATTGCAGAGAAACGGTCCGACGTGGTAGATGGGGTTGGTAGGAATTGGAGGAAGTAATTTGCGCTGTGAAAGACAAAAGAGCTTGAGGAGGAGACGCATCATCTGGGGTGTATCTAGGAACATGGGCATTTTATGCAGTTGTGAGAAAAAAGACAAGGTACTCAGAGCCAAAAACAGAGGGAGAAAAGTCAAAGATCGACTTATCGGACCGCACGGCGTTACGAAGGAACTCGTTTCTTTTGAGTCCTAGGGCCCGTGCGAGCATCACCAAACTGCTCGAACATCATGATCTCATGAGTAACAACACAACAATACCACCTCCACAACGTCAATATGCCTGTTCTAAAGCGGCGAAAACCTTTTAAATATAAAGATGATAAAATTGTCAAGCCCTCAAAGTCATCGCGCACTGAAATGTCGGCCGTACAACGCGCTTTTGTGGTGGGAGCTGTGGTCGCATCGCGCGATGGTTATGCATCCACAAATGCGCTCTCAAAACTCATGCAACGCGACCAAAGCGGCCTATCTAAGCTTGTGCGACGTATAGAAAAGAAAGCAGAAGAAGGCAATCATGATATATGGGATTCAATGTTATACGAAAATAATCTTGGGCGAGGAAGGTCATCAATCTTGACTCAAGAGCAGAAGGACGTCATCATCGCCCTCACTATTTCTGACCGAGAGCACCGCCAGCAAGAGGCCTGGCAGGCAATAAAGCATGGCAATTTCAACAGCATTGTACCTGAAATCAGCACTACGACCTTTGAAAAAGTCATGTACGAGGCTGGATATTCGCGAAGGAGACCAGGATAGAAGCCACCTCTTACAAAAGCTCAGAAGAAAGAGCGCTATGAATGGGCTCTTGACCACAACCCAGATCTATACGAGGAGTTCGATAATCTTGGATTCAACTCCAGAAAAGTCTGCTTTACTAATAAGACGCCAGCACGAGTTGGTGATTAAAGAGGCATGTCAAGAACGTGGGCAAAGGAGGATGAAGTATATGATAATGACGTTAAGAAAGATCGCAAACCACCTGGCTCTGCACTCCAATTCTTTGGCTCTTTTAGACACAATGACAAAGGCCCGTGCCATTGTTATTATCATGAAACTTAAGAGGAGATTAATGAGGGAGAGCGTGCGTTAGAGTGGAAGAATCTTGTCACCAAAGCTCAGTTAAATTCAGCTCAACTCTTAGCTCGACAAGCCCTCAATATACTCAACGAGAGTAACGTTAATCTACGACGCAGTAGACAAAAGCTTCAGCATGTTAAAAAGCATAATTACTACCGCGGAATTCGTACAAGAGGTGGTGTAGATGGATACAGGCACCGTGGAGGAGCACTTAAGAAAGTTGTACCATAGATCCAAGCTATAAAGAGGAGGGTTTAGAGTGTGTCTTACTTAAAGATAGTGCTCCTTCACACAAATCTTGCATTGCGAATGACTATCGTACTGTAGAAAAGATAGACAAACTGTCTTGGGCGGGGCACAGCCCTGATGTAAATGCATCTGAGCATGCTTGGTCTATCTTGCGCAAGCACGTGACGAAGGATTTCACCCCCTCAAAGACAAAAGAGGAAGTAGAACAACAATGGACTGCTGCATGGGACGCTCTTACTATAGAGCAGATAAACAAGTGGGTAGATCACGTCCCTGAGGTGGTGCGTCGCATTATTCGAAACCACGGAGATAACAACTTTCATGGATGATTACAACACCGGGAAAACTAGGTGGTAGCTATATCTACGTACAAATAGAACCTCCTATTAGTTTCAGCAAGTTTGCTCATGTGGTGTGGGTGCAAATATCTGTTTTGTACAGTAGATTGGTGGTGTTGCGATGCGCGATCGGATTTCGGTGGGGTGCCGCACGGGCCCTAGGACTCAAAAGAAACGAGCTCCTTCGTAATCTGGACAGCGCCCGGATCATGGCCCCACTCGGTTTCTCCTACTTCCTCATTTCTTCCTCCTCCTCCTCCTTCCACCCCCCGCTGAACATCCTACGTACCGGTGACAGCATCTGCAATCCTTTCCATGAGAACGCATGCCGAGCTTACTACGGATGAACCTACCCATTCCTGCCACTCCTTGACGTTCTTAAGAAAGAACTTTCGCGACGTGACTAACGCATCCTTATAGTCGTTCGATGGGTTTGTATTGGGGTCGGCGTCTGAGATGGTTCCGTTCGACCATTGCAGTCGTCCATCACGACGAGTGCGGGACTCAAACACATCCGGACGCGACACTGCGAGTCTTTCCCTTTGGTAACGAGGCCACCCTCCTCATCTCTGGGCCGCATTATACCCTCGCTCGGATGCAGTGGCGTATTCGCTGGTATGAAGCAGATCTTGTGGATCCGTTCCGAGATGAGAAACGCGAGTTTCAATCCTAACATGCGTTCAAACCATTTGACGAGTTGCGCAAAGATCTCGTTGTCGTGTAGCTGCGGTAAAAAGTCCTCAAATTCCTGTGCAAAGAGCTTCATCTGACGCTTTGCTATCTCCAGCAGCTCCGTGTCTCGAAAATGCTTGTTCTTCACAATTTGCATTGTTGTAAGAAAACTTTGATGCCGCACCCGCGCGAGCCCACCTTCCAATTGTTAGCAACATTGTCTTTTCGAGGTAGACATACGTACCGTCGTTAGATATCGCTGTCCAGAGTTGATGCAACTCCTGCGACTCCAGTCTGCTGGTGTGGAAATTGGTGTCAAAGCACCAACGATAGGCTCTTGACTGAAGACAAGCTCTGACGATGTTGTGGTCGGAGGGTAAGTTGATTGTACTCTTGAAATACGCTGACAAGCTCTGGGGCTCTGGGTGTTCGCATGGCAGGCCTAGCAGAGCTGATAGCTCGCGTCGCAAGGGCGCAGGTATGTTCTGTCTGTCGAACAGTGAATCCGAGAAAGCCTTCTCGTCCTCGGGTTCCATGATTTGTCTCAGTCTCTGGTTGGTGTGGTTCCACTCGGCGTGAAGAGAGCCGGATTCAAAATGCATAGGAAACATGTTTGCCAAAGGTGTGAGAGTCGGCAGCCTGGTTAGTTGTGCAAGTCTTGCATGCGCTTTGCCTCCCAACTTCGCAGGGCTTTCGTTTCGCTTTTCTGGTTGCTTGATTTGAGTGTGTGCCACTGCTAACTGGTCCTTGATGCGGTCGTGTCCCTCACTTTGGGTTAGCTTAATTTCTTCCTCGTGTCCAGCGATAGTGTCCGACATTTGACGAAGCTTGAGGTTGGAGCTCTCCAATTGGGTATGCATGATAGCGCCCTGATCCTCCAAGTGACGGCAACTCTTCTCCACGTGGACATTGGCTGCTCTCATCTCCTCGAGGAGTCCACGCGGTCTTTCATTCTCCTCTTCATGGCCACTCATGCATGCATTTGCCATGGGAGCTGCGCCTAGACTGGCAGGATTCTCTTCGCAAATTCCTTCCATGCCGTCCAGCAGCTGCGACGCCGAAATATTCGCAAGCAGAGGTTCCTCCGAGATATCCTCGGTGTCCTGTGCCCGTCCTTGTGGCTCTTATGGACCCTTCAATACCCTCGACCACGGGGTTCTGTATCGCAGCCGATTGAGGGGACATTGGAGTAGTGTCAAGCCCTTTTCTGAAATCCCCCACGTCGTCATGTTCATCTTCGTTGGATGTGTTCTTTGGACGTTTTGTCGGACGAGTGAGTGCAATGCGTATGATATGACCAGACCGCTTGCGGGGCAGCTTTTGCGAGGCTGGCTGTCTAGGCGTTAGCAGGCTTACACGGATTAGATACTGCACATGCTGCAGCCGTCCGCGTACCTCTGCATCTACAGATTCTGGGGAACCTTCCATGTCCAGGTCCTCGTCGAAGTCTGACGCCTGTTTACTCGCATTCGGCGCAGTTCCATCGACTCGACGCGTTGGTTCTCCAGTCGGCACAGGTACTGCGACAGTACCAAAGCTGGCCAGATATTTTGCGATCTCATTCTTGTCGGCGGGAGTCAACCTCAGGGCGGCTGCTGAGCCCTGCTTGTAGTAACTCTCTTTCCACCCCGTCCTGTTACCGGCGCGAGACCTCAATACGTCCTCGATCGCTGTCTAGGGACGATTGTAGCGTGCGCCTGTAAACAATTCGCAGATTCTAGTCTCCCAGTCCTCCGGAGCCAAGTTACTCGCATGACAATTGTCGACGCATGCGAGTATACACAGCTTCAGTTTATCTGTCCACTTTGGCAGAGGTGCTCGTGGTGCTCGTGGCTTCGTAGATGACATCATGAGGTGCTGATGGCGCCGAGAGCTGGAGATGACGACGGCTGGGTCTCGGTGTTTTGCTTGTTTGGAGTCACTGACAATGTTCAGTGTATCCTGAAGGTTAACAGAGTTATTACGAGCACCTTCTCAGTGCTTGACGTCTGTCGTTGATGTTGACATGGTGTGTTGCGTTGTGTTAACACCTGAGGGTTTAGCGTCGTTTGTTCTACCTTTACCTCACTCAATTTCCCAGCCCGGAACTTTCTATCACCTTCGAAACCCGGAAATATGGTGCACTGCCAAGGTGTCCACGTCTACTGTGTCGAGCTTGCAGATCAAACGACGCAGTGCCTGGACTACCACAACAGCACTACAAGGTGCCATTGAGAAACGACCACACACATCAGCTAACACACGGCCACCAGCCCGCAAACTGCTCTCAGCTTCACTTCGCGCGACCAGACCACTCACTCTACCTACGATGGACCGAGACAGTCGCCGCCGGACTGGCGACGAGACTCGGCCGATGGATCTGTGAGTGGTATTTGCCTAGCTAGGATCAAGAACACCATTTTGTCCAACGAAAACCACAGTTATGCAGACTCTGCAGAGGCAAGCGAGGAACAAGACGATGTTAAACCTCCGAAGCAAGACCTCAAAGACGATAGTGCGGTCGTGAAGAATGAGCGACACATCATATGCATTGATCACGGCTCTACATACGGTAGCATTTCGCAAATCGGTATTGCCGAGGGCGGTTCCATTGACGATATCGGTATTGGAGACATCGAGTTTGTTCGCGACTATCCCAATAGCGTCAACAACTGTGGTCCGTCGCCCAGCTTTGTGCCTACGACGGTAATACTCGACAAAAAGCCGAACTTTGGCTGGAGCGTCATGCAGGAATTCGAATTTGAATCCAGTCCGCGTCATGAGACCAAATATCTCCGTATCTCACAAGGCAAGCTCCTCCTCGATAGATCCAAAACGATCCAGATCATTCGCAGCAGGCTCGACCCCCAGCTCGCAATTCTGAGGCAGTATGGCATCATTGGGGACGACGACGATGAGATCATCACCTGTACGCTGATTCCATGGTTCGAGCATGCTCGGGAGTTTACAGCGAAGAAGTCGGTCCAACTACCAGAATTCGTCATCTGTGTTCCAAGCGCATGCCACATGGAGCGTGTCTTCTTACCATCGGTGGTACAAGTGCATGCTTACAGCAATCTAGACGGTCTGGATAGAGCACGGCACTACGCCGCCTAACATATTCCCATTGTCCGAGCCAGACGCGGCGGCGACTTGGGCTTGCTTAGAGAACTCCAAAAAGGTCAGGTTGGCGATTGTGTCAGCCTGGCACCTTAGTTCACACGGTACACTGTGAACTGCACCTCACGTGACTGTGTTAGTCACCTGCTTACTCATCTGGTTGTGTATATAATCGCTCGCTGTAGCTCTCTCAATACAACAACCTTCTGCCTCTTTCCTGTCTGCCCTGTGCTCCCACATCCAACAGATTGCATGATGGTCATCGATAATGGTGGCAGTACGATCGAAGCAACGGTGTTTGCAAAAACACAAGATGACCCGCCGCGTTGGGTAGAGGTCTTCCCGCTAAGCTGTAAGTTCCTCGTATTGCCTTAATACTGGTTGATGATATTCACAATGTGCAGCTAGGTCGACCGGCGCTGATCTTCTCAACGAGGGTGTCCGGAGGATAACTACACGTAAATTGTTAGATCATGCCCGATATCTGGAAAACCCTGAGAGGGGCATCACTATCGAATCGCTTGTAGAAAGCAGAATCTTACGCCTGTACGAAACCACTATCAAGCGAATGCCCTCTGATCCACGCCACACCCCTCCTTCGGACTTCGACGTCCCCAATCTTCTTCCGAATGCCGAACAGCACTTTAGATATGGCCGTCTACGCCTATGGCCGTGAGTTGGGTCCCCTGGTCTGTCATCCAGTCGACTGACAATCGCTAGGAAGAAATGGGCTGAGGTGTACAATCCATCACTGGCAGGTCTTACTGAGGTACTTGGAGAGCAGAACCAGGGGGTGGAATCGCAAGGCAAGCACATTTCATACGTCGTATGGGCCGGTCAGTTCAGCGACAGTATTCCCGTCCATGAAACGGGCCAGAACTACATGAACAAATGGCCCGTGAAGCCGAAGTACATTTACCAGCCGGGAACTGCGTAAGTTACAAAGATATAGATATCAAAGTCTACTCAAAAGCTAATGCGAGAAATAGAAGCATTGCCATCGCCGGTGGCGGCACCTACCGAGCTGTAGACAAGTCATACAGTCCCTCCAGATTCCTCAAGGCTAGCTTCTTCATCAAGCGTACGATGCCCCGTCCGTGGAAAGATGAGGAAGAGTTGGACGAAATAGATTGGGACGTCGAGCCAAAATTGAAGCCGCTCCGAGACGCGAACTACAAGACTGGGGATGCAGGAATAGTCGGCGGCTACCATGCATACAATCTGCTTATGTGGTTCGCCTAGAAAGGAGAATATTTCGAGCCCGGTCAGAAGTTCTTCTTCACTTCGACTCACATCTTTCCTGCAAACAATCCGGACGAGGATTGGCTCATAGGTCTAGAGCTTTGGTATTCTTCAGAAGGAAACAAGGCCGATTGGTACCACATCGATGACAAGCAGAACGGAGATGCTGCGGTTCTCGGCACTCTGCAGCTCGAAATGAGCAAGTTGAAGGTAAGTCGTCACTACTACTTCGCATATGCTATGCGCATGCTAATAATCTCAATCTAGTCCCAAATCGGCAAGCTGCCTACTGTCGGGAGCGGAGACAAGGAGCATTACGAAGTCAAGCTTCGTGTGAGCGTCGAAATGCTGCCGAGTTTCCGCCACACCTTGCGCATGAAGGCTCGATGGGCGCCGAACTTTGTCGGTGACGACCGCAGTGCGACGGCGGAAGATGAGGCGGCTATAGACGTAGATGGCGATCCTGCGGAAGGCATGTATGTCGGTGCAGTATTTGAGGTCTCCACCGTCTAGGTGCAGCTAGCTGTCGCGATTGGGCAACGTGGGAGACGTGGGGGAATAGATAGCGGCGATTTCGAGACCGCAAAATGCACCCCCAGATAGTCTCAAAAGCCCAATTGAAAAGAACTTCAGTCTCGACCAAATGTATTATACGCTTGAAGAGCGACATAGCACTAAAAGCGCGAAGTTGGCAAACCTAAGCAAACGTGGGGCCAGAAAGCACGGCATAAATTCTACGAAGCCACGCACCCCGGGGGCAAAAAGAAAAGCAGAGGTTGCTGATCTCAGAGAACAAACGTAGGGGCGCTGAGCATCATATAGGGCGCTAAGTGCTATGCCACCCCACGTGACGGAGCTTCCACGTCGGAAACGCTAGTACATGTGAAGGACGCTGATACATGTGGGAGAAGCTAATACATGTTGGAAGACAAGAGCTAGTACACGTGGGAAGAGCTAGCCCATGTGGAAAGCGATAGCACACCTCGACCGCGCTACCAGACCCGGGTGAAGGTTACGAGTAGTGTGAAGATTGACAGCGCTGTGACAGAGCGATGTACCACGTGAGAGAAGCTGGACTACAAAGGGAACAGTGAAGCAAAACACAGGAAAAAAGAGAAAACGAAGAGGAGAAAGATAGGACAAGAAATTGAATGTAAGTGTGGGGCCTGCGTGCTGCAACGACGGCTCATAGATGAAGATAGCAAGTCAGCGAACGGTGGCGAAGACGTGGAAGATGGGCCTGTAGGAGTTTGGGTCTTTGCATGTACACCATCGTGTTTCCGTGCTGTCATCGCATCCCACCCTCACGACTCCATGACACTCCACCCCTCGCCCCTACCCATCCCGCCACGATGATTGCTGCGAACCGGGCCATGCCCCCTCTCGCCCAACGGCTTCCTCAATCCCACACCAGCCTCCGCATCCGAAACAAGTGGTAAATCATACTCCTCTCCATCGCCCTCCGCATCTTTTCCATCGTCTTTGCTTTCGAATTTCTTCGCCCACCCTTGCGCTCCACCCCCAACAGCCCTCATCTCCTCATTCTCGCTCCCGTCCTTACTCGCCGCGTACTTTCCCACAATCTCCAGCAAACCATCCTCTTTCTGCCCCTTCCTCTCTTGCTCCCACTTCTCAAACTCATTCCACCACCAGCCATGCGTCTCCCCATCCTTGCTAAGATACCCAGCCGTGCCGTCAGGTGTTACGCGCGCCGCCCACGGCTTGTCCACGATGTAGTGCAGTACAGCGACTTTGTCGTCGATCCAGATGTTGGTGTGCCAGTACCGCCAAGTCTTGAGAGCGTTGGTGCGCCAGGAAAGTGTCTGCCAGCGCGTATCGAACGCGGCGTTGAGAAAGTCTTGGTCGGGGAACTTCATTGCGCGCAATTTCTCGTTACCCAGTTCCTCGAACTTCGCTCTCACGAATTGTGAGAGTTGCGGCGAAGGGCGATACACAAACGTGCCAGAGTTGAAGTTTCCCAGCGTGTCGGGCTGGGCTTCGACTTTCGCTGTTTGGTCTGATGAAGTGAGTTTTGCCATGGCGCAATTCTCGGGCTTCCAAGTTGATGGCGCCCAGGAATCGTGATCAAGGTTGCAGACGCATGTGTGCACTGCCATTAGACGCATGCCGTCGCCGCCTGTTAGATATGCATCGTTCTTGTCGTTGAAAATGAGTGGGCTAGGGTTCGAGAAGATCATCATATCTGCATCCACCCAACACAGTCTTTCAAAACCTAGATCATAAAGGTCGAACACGCGTAACTTGGTCCACGTATCGATGAAGCGCTCGGCGACCATGCCGTATTCGGTTCCATCCTCGGCGTCGGGCAGGCGTAAGTGTTCGACGGGATGAAGAATGAGGTTGGAATGCTTTGCTTCATCGCGGAACGCCTGGATCGAGGATTCTGGCAGCGTTTCGGGCGTGTATGTGATGATGAGCGGTGTGTCGGGTGAGTGCTTTGTGAGGGTGTAGGCGAGGAGGATGGCGCCGGCTAGATAGGACGGGCGTGTGAGGAGGGTGACATAGGCGTTTTTGCCGGAACTCGGTGGTTTCTGGTCCGCCATGTTGGGTGGTCTTTGTTGGCTTGTTGAAAAGAGAATTGGAGTTTAGGATGAGGCTCAGAGTATTTTCTGAATGTTGGTGTGATGCTGGAAGTCGCGTCCCACAACAATTTGTACGCGCTGACGTCACGACTGCGATTCCGAATTTCGGAAAGAGCGAACATGTTCGACATCCTAAGCCATTGAATGATGGGATGAGTCGGAGCGTTTCAAATTGCGGGTATCTATCATGAAATGCGACCTTCCCTGTCCTCCCATCCCATAAGCACATAATATCATACAACCATACCAACAGCCACGCTCATCCGCTCCTCCTGGGATTCTCCACCACCGCCTTCCCCCACGCACTCTCAAACGGATCATCTGCCGTAATACCACCAATGGCAGGTAGACTCGCCTTCTCTCCAACACTCACACCCTCCTTCCGTCCCTCAACCTTTTCCACGCCTTGGCTCTCAAACTCAAAATTACTCGAGTACACCACCGCCGCAAAAGCCTCTAGATCCCTGACGCCCTCCATCTTCTCCGCATACTCGTTCTGCACTCCACTCCCAATGCCATGCGCCTGCCTGCAGAAGATTGCCAAGGAGCTTGCGACTTTGGCCTTAGTATCCGAGCCGACGAGCTCTTGTATGCGTGCTGGCGAGTCGGAGATGGGGGGGATTTTGTAGGATAGTTGGCTGATTTTGGTGTCAATTAGGTGGGAGAATGCGGCGTCGAGGAGGAGAGTAAGGACTGTGTGAGGTTAGTGGATGAGTGGAAATAGGGAAGAGTGGGAAAAACTCACCGTGTGTGAATTGCGGCGAATCAATGAGGTCAGACGTCTCATCAATAAGTCTCCTCAAGCTCGTGCTCGTCATTTGACTCGGCGCCGTCATGCCACTCTCCTTCAACACATACTCCTCCTTATCCTGCGGCGGCAGCAGGAAAGGCAGCCATTTACACGTCCTCCTCTCTTCTTCCGTCGCGCCTTCCACCCTCTTCCTCACCTCCAGCGTCAACTCGGACAACTTCTCGAGTGTGATCTCCTCTCGAGGATTCAACAGCCCAAACACCTCCTTAACAGCACTCCGCACCTTTTCAATGAGGTCGATACACCCCCGATGCAGCAACCACCAGCTCAGACTCAAGTACCGTCTATTCGTCTCGAAGTCGTTGCCGTACGAGTGCTCGAAGTTGTCGTCGTCGTTGTTCTCGAGGTTGATGCGCGCGCCCTCGGTAGCGGACTGTGGTGCGGCCAGCGAAACGACCGAGGCCAGGTAATTCCTGCGCCCGAGCAGGTTGAGTTGTATGCGTGTGAGGAGAGTGAGCAGCGCAAGGGTGTAGATGAGGACGAAGGCGCGGGTTATGCTGCCAATCTTCATCTCGTTCCAAAGTTGTGCCTTGGTTTTCTTGGGCTTCTGCTCTCCACCATCTTCCTGGGGGCTATCCCCGACCTGGCTGGCATGTATGAAGCTATCCGTCTGCATACTGCTCCCATCATCCTCCGTCACACTCGGCGGCGCACTCGTCCCAATCTCACTCGGCCCCACACTCCTCGCCAATCGCTGCGCCTTTTGTCGTTGCAGCTCCTCCAGCACGTTCTCAACGGGCAGCGCGTCAAGGATGTTTTCGGTTGCAGTCGGCAGGATGGCGAGGACGGTGAAGGTGCAGTCTTCTTGGTTCTGCTCGAAGCGGCGGCGCAGGTTCTCCTTCGATACGCGCTCCTCGCTCATGCGCACCCGCGCCTCGGATATCTTGCCGAGCACATATTGCCCCGCGAGATAGCCTGCGCCCAGCACGCCCGCGCCGATTGCGAAGTTGGTGCGGTTGCGGCGCAGCCAGCGGCGCGTGCCTTGTATCATTGTGTGGTGTGCGATTCCCGCGCGTGGGCGATTAGGTGTTTAGAGAGGGATGGGCGTGAAGCTGGGTGTCGTCGTGGTCGAGGGGGTTGGTGATGAAGTGTCGCGTCGGCCCGTGATTCGATGATGCTAAGGTGTGGCCGAGGTTGTTTCTGGATGAGGACTAGCGTTATCCCAAGTCTCGACTTTCACCTCCCTCAACCTGGAAACGCAAAGGCATTTCCGATCGGAATAGGAGCCGGGTGGCCACAATCTTGTACCCATCACTATCTCTAGATATGAAGAATACGTTGACTTACTCCTGGGTGAGACATTAGGTGTTCAATACACTTTGGAAAAGGCAGTACTGGAGAGTGTTTGAATTGCGAAGTAGAGGGCCGGAGGCATTCAATAGGTTTTGAAGTGTGTGTTTGGAAGCTAAAATGCACGTGAATATGAACATGCATGTAGTTGTAATGTATATATTTGAACGTCTGATGTTATACTAGACATTATTCAGACATTCTAAGCTATGATGTCTCTAAGTTCAAAGACTCATCCTATCATTCATCTCAGATGTCAAACCCAAATCGCCAATATTGGTAAGATAAATGCCGCCACCCAAGATTCCAATCCTCCCTCCTGTCACCCCTCAATCCACTAACCTAGTACAAGTCGATCAGGTTCACCTCATCCTTGCTATCATACTCGATGATGGGGCGGCCCTCCTCCTTCTTGATACCCTTGTTTCCACCATTAGCCAGCACGAAATGACCATTATGCATGGTCTGGGCACCGCGAAGCTCACTAGCGAACGTAGGGCGGGCGGGAGAAGGAACCCTAGTGATGATGTGTTAGCGAAATGTTGAGTTTTGGAGACGTCCAGCTCACACTGTAAGCTGATGAAAGGATGACTTACTTGCGAACCGGCATCTCGATCTCCTCCTCCTTGGGTTCCTCGACCTTCTCCTGCACCGCCTCCTGCACTACCTCCTTCACCACAATCTCCTTGGCGATGCGAACTTGCTTTGGCTGGGTCTTGGGTGCCGACGATGTGGCTTCCTTGATGCCAACACGTGCGCCCATGCTGAATAAATGGTGTGGGTGAGCGGCATCATACAGAAAGTTCAGGTCGGGGTGGTTGGGGGCGATCGCGCCGGAACGAAGCTTGCTGAGAGCAATCTGGGCGCGCTGTGATGCCGCGTACCCATCCAGGAAGCCCTTTCGGCTTGTATCTTCTCCGCCTTCTGCACGACCAGCGACCTTGCCATCCTTGAGCCCGCGGTGGTACTCCAAATCTCCGAACTCCTCGAGCTTGGTGTCCATGTCAATCACAGCCTTCTCGTGGAGACCGGCCTTGAAGCTGCCGCGCAATAGGGCCTTGTAATGCTCTTCACGCATCTCTTGGGCGGCTTCGCGGAGTTCGAGGGCTTGAAGGCGGTGCAGCGCCTGAGCCTCGCGGTCGGCGAACTTCTTCTGCGCTGTGAGCTCAGCTTGACAGCGGTCATGCTCGCGGTCGACCTCTGCCATGGTGAGTCCATCGAGCTCACCCTGCTGGAAGCGATGGACCTGCTTCTGGCCTTCGGCGAGGTAGACCTCCACCTGGACGATGCGATGCTCTCGGTATTCCAGATCGCGCTCTTTGGCTTCAGCCCTGAACTTCTGGGCTAGGAGCTTTGCCTGCTTATTTAAGAGCTCGGAGGTCATTGTGGATAGAGCTTCGTCCATAGATTTCTCGAATTCGAGCCCGACGGACTGGCGCATGTCGGCCACCTTCTTGCGCTCCATTCCCAGCTCGTTGCGTAGCTTTACGTTGTACGCATTCATCCGTACCAGCTCCTCGCGTCTACCATATGGCTGGTGGTTATTGTTGTTGTTATATGGAGAATCGGGTGCGGACTGGTTGCGTGGAGCGCGTGGGATGTCGAGGTACCGAGAAGGGAGAGGTGCGCCATGCTAGACAAAGTTAGTATTTCCAGTCTATAATCATTGGAGATTCTGTGTCTTACCTGGCGAGTGTGCTGACCAGTCTCGTGGGCAGCCGGCACAGGCACCTGCTGGCGCAGATTTGAAGGGATACTGCGAGCATCCTGAGGTGGCTGAGGCGCACTGACGACAATCTCCTCGCTGTCGGTCACGGCAACATCATCTTCGGCATCGGTAACGGGTGCGCTTGAATCCGTCACCTCCTGAGTGTTCTTGAGGGTCTCGATCCCCACTGGCACAGGGGTGACGTCGGCGTCTTTGGTGGGAATTGGTATGGTGGCTGGACCACGAATCAGAGACTCCAGTGCTAGGAGCTCGTCGTCGTCGGCTTTTGAGTCGGCACTCGTCTCGGTGATCGCAGCAATCTCTGCCTCCTGGTCGTTGTGTTCTGTGTACGGAATCAGGAGCAGTATCTTCGTAAAGCAGTGCGACTTACCAGTGCCGCCCTGGCCCTCAACGTGAACATCGTCTGCCTTCTTGACTTCAACACCAGTATCGCCGATTATCTCGCCATCCTCCTCAACGTTGTCGACCTCGATATGTTCCTTGAATCCGAGCGGCTCCTCCACGGTCTCGCATTCTTTAACAGACATGTCGCTCTTGCTATCCTTGATGATGGACTTGGGTGAGGGTACGGATGAGTCAAGATCGTACATCTCGGAGGCACTAGACGTATCGGTGTCTGACAAAGAAGAAGGAAACTCTGGCGACATATTGCCGTTTTTAGTGGTCGGACCGTCAAAGTGAGGGATGATGTTGAGGTTGGTGGGCTTGACACTGAAGTCTCCTCTGGGCGAAAACATATCGACAACGAGGTTTTGCTCCGGCTTGGTGGACATGATGATGGTGGTGATGGTGTAAGGCTCTAAGGCAACGTAAGGTACTGCACAGTCAACGTGTAGTATTGTACAAATTGACCTACGATTCTTGAAGTAGGTTGCTGGTAATCCGGCTGGTGTAGACGATGTAGTGATGGGCAAGGTATAGTAGTGATTGCACTAGATCACAGGTGGTATCGAAGTTGTAGTTGTTGTGGTCTTTGTGTTGGAGATCGGTGGTGGAAAAAAGGATGAGGAAGTTGGAGGTACTTTATATAGACAGAGGGCGCCAGAAATGAGGCTCGAGCTAGCTAGTGAGAGACTCTGGGACTGAGTGATCGCTCCCCAACTGAGGCTCGAGCTAGCAAATGGTAAGAGACTTTGCAACTGAGCGTTCGCATGGAGTAAAGGCAAAGACGGTAAAAGATCGTTCGAACGAAGACTGCAGGCAGGTGAGGCTAGCCACTGAGCTGTCTGCATATCAATTCGCAGCAGTGCCGTTGACAGTGATGACCCTCAAGCCTAGTACCTGGGATTCAGCAGTCTGGCTACTGCTACGAATCGGTCACTTTGAGATGCAACGCCGATGCTACCATCGAATCAGTAGCGTCTTCAAAGGTGGGGGTCTACGACGTTGGGGTGGCGCGCAAACGGACGTCGAGCGCGTGTCTCCAGTAGGCCAGTACGTCGAAGCGACACCTCCACCAATTGGTAAGGACCGTGGGTTGAAGGCCGGATTCCAGACTTCAAAGACGGTGAATCGTCGTCTCTGCTCTTTGACTGATTGGCAGCGGATCCCCACAGAATCGCGGATGCATCAGGATGCGGACTTTCTACCCGTCCATTTAGCTTCTTGCCATTGTATTATGTTACCATGCCCTTGTTTCTAGCATCGTTTCGTTCACGGTGTCAAAGCGCACGCCAACGTCTTTGAAAGCGTTTGCGATATCCGGAGTATTGAACCTGTAAGGGCACTGCACAGTAACTACCCTCAGCCGCGGTAGACTTCGCGGGACATCTGCCACCAGATCCAGTAAAGCACGAATATGGTCAGGCTCCACAGACACCAACTCACAGGCTGCATGCAACAATATTTCTAGCTTCTCCAGGTTTCGAGGCAGGATTGAGGATATGCGATGATCCGGAAACTGCTCTGTAACGTCGTCGACCTTCCGGTGTAGGAAACCTAGGGCAGCCGCGCTTATGCTCAGCGACTCCAGCGATGCGAAAGGCTGCAGCGATCCAAGCATCGACATCGATCTTTTTGTGCGTACTTCTCTCGTATCCACATGTAGGGATCGCAAGGTTTCGGCATGTTGCAACAGCCTGAAATAGAGGTCTGAAAGGTCCGTATAATCATCTGGGTCGAGGTACGCCCAATGGAAGCTGATATGACGCAAATCTTTGCATGCTGCCAGGATGTCGCAGATGTCCTCAAACTCCAGAACAGTTTCCGTGATCTCAACCCGCTCTAACTTCTCCAAGCTGCCAAGGGAAAGTGAGCTAGTACCAGTCACCGAAATGCTTGAAACTCGCAGATCTGTAAGCGTGGGTACTGAAGACAGGGCTGAGCAGATTTGCCGGAACGAGGGTTTTTCACCACTGAAATCGATTGCTTCTTCATGAATCTGGAAAGAGAGCTTTTGCAGCTTTTGATAACCGTGAGTGACGAATGCCGCACACGTCCCGAATGTCTCAAAAGAGAGGATATTCTTCCAGAAAGATGTGGTGCCTACCTCAAGGCTGACGATGTTCAAGTGTTGCAAGTTCAGCGCGACTTTGGTGATATCCGCAAGCATGGAGAAGTACTGGGATACAATGAGCAGGTCTTCGTCTTCCTCAGAATCAGCTTGCAAGCTGTTGCCTAGGTGGTCCGCCAGACGATTCTCAACGTACTGCAAACAATCTGCAAGGCGAATTTCCAGACCCAGCGCAGGCTCTTTCTTACATATAGTGCGATGAAAGAGTCGTAGAGGCTTTAGGGAGTACGATGTGGCGCAAGAAACGAACGACGAGTATAGAATTGGTGTCGCGATAGCTCGGGTGCGATGGGACACCAGGCAGAGTGCATAGAGCACCAGCTCTCTGTTTCGGTTCTCGCGCTGCCTCGCCTTTTCCGTCTTCTGCTGCTTGAATGCAACAGATTGCGGCTCGAACGATTGTATACAGGCGAAGTGGGTGATGATTTCCAGCAGCAACTCATCTGGTAGCTCATCGAGCCTAGTCGCGGAAGTCATCGTGTGACGCGACAAGAAGGCTTGTGAAGTCGTATTGGGCTGGTTTGCGTGCCTTCGGTGATGCGTGTAGCTTATATCGAAGGGCAAGGCTTCCGAGTTTGGTGCAAAGGTGAGGCTGGAAGATGATGTTTGGAGGGTGAGGAGACAAGAACGGCAAGCGCGAACACTAAGATCCAAATTCGGCAAGGCGCCAAAACATTGCCCCTGGCTTCCATCGATTGTGCAATAGCTGCTCGGAACACATCAATTTCGAGAAGTCCAAAGTATCTGATTGACATGAGGAAAAGCAGGGGCATTTTCACGACGACACTTTACTCTCAGCGTGAGTAGCCTGCATCACGACACTCTGGAGTGGCATCAATCATCACGCGCCCACCTCAGTTTTCCACCACGACTGATCAGTTTGCTCATTTTCGTTTTTTTTTAGTATTGACTGCCATAACGATAAGCAGAGAGGCTAAAAGCACCGCAAGTGAAGCGTATGATTTAAGAAGATTAACGTGTTCCACGGGCGAGCGCCGCACACAGGCGAGCGCCGCACCCCACCAAGTTTTAGCACCTCTCCTACCTAAACGTACAATGGCTCAACGCAACGTTACTCATTCAGCTTCAAACGAAGCAGACGTTCAGCTTGCTATCTCCTCTATCAATCTCCATCAAATCCAGAGCAATCGCAGTGCTGCTACTATCTATAGCGTGTCTGAACGAACGATCTGTCGCCGACGCGCTGGTGTCCCTGCCCAACGCGATTGCCAGCCCAACTCAAAGAAGCTTACCCAGCTAGAAGAGAAGGTGATTATAAGACATATACTCGACCTTGACGGACGTGGATTTGCGCCTACGTACGCAGCTGTACGTGATATGGCTGATAAGCTGCTATCGGCGCGTGATGGAGGACGCGTTGGGATCAACTGGCCAGCTACCTTTGTCAAGCGTACAGACAGTCTCACGACGCGTTTCAATCGAGCCTACTATAGGCAGAGAGCTCTCTGCGAAGATCCAGTCTTGATACAGAGCTGGTTTGAGCTTGTAGAGGAGACAAAGGCAAAGTACGGCATCTGCGATGATGACGTGTACAACTTCGACGAGGCGGGCTTTATGATGGGCAAGATTATGACCCAGCTCGTTGTGACAGGCTCAGAGAGGAGAGGTGCGCCAAAGGCTATCCAGCCTGGCAATCGCGAGTGGACGACAGTGATCCAGTGAATCAACGCTGCTGGCTGGGCTATCCCACCATTTATCATCTTCGCCGGTCAGCACCACCTGTCTGCCTGGTACGAGGAAGATATCCCGCGCGACTGGGCTATCGCTGTAAGCGATAATGGCTGGACGACGAACGAGATAGGACTTGAGTGGCTGAAGCACTTTATCAAGCATATAGATGGCAAGGTGGTTGGAACGCGTCGGCTGCTTATCCTTGATGGCCATGAGAGCCACCACTCTCTTGAGTTTCAGGAGCTCTGCAAGGAGAACAATATCTATACGCTCTGCATGCCGCCTCACTCATCCCACCTGCTGCAGCCGCTTGACGTAGGCTGCTTCTCGCCGTTGAAGCGCGCGTATAGCCGTGAGATCGAGGCGCTGATCCGCCACCACATCAACCACATCACGAAGCTTGAATTCCTGCCAGCCTTTAAGGCAGCCTTCACGCGATCGTTCACGGCAGCCAATATCTGCTCAGCTTTTCGAGGCGCAGGCCTTGTCCCGCTTCAGCCAGACATTGTTCTGTCAAAGCTAGATGTGCAGCTACGTACACCTACACCAGCCGCTCTGCCAGAGGCTCCCTGGGACGCCAAAACGCCGAGCAACGTACGGGAGCTTGAGGCTCAATCAACGTTGATACGTGATCGCATACAGCGGCACAAGAGCTCATCACCTGCCTCGATTATTCAAGCAATTGGCCAGCTTAAGAAAGGGGCAGAGGTAATGATGCTCTCGGCTGAGCTGATGCGCGATCGGATCGCCAGCCTTGAGAGAGCCAACGAAGCAGCAACAAAGCGTGGGCAGCGCAAAAAGAAGCGGATACAGAAGCACGGTACCTTAAAAAAGGGAGAGGGAGAGGATATACTAGCTCAAAAGGAGGCTGACCAGCAGATCGAGCGTGAACAGCGTCAAGGTGGAGAGCGATCAGGCCTTAGTCGCCAGGCTCTGGCGCGTTGTAAGAAGTGCAGAGAGACTGGACATAACTCGCGTACGTGTAAGAAAGATACGTTAGATACTGTCTAATCTACTATGTAAATATCTATGTATTTCATTCTAAGGTGGTTGAGATGCGCAGCTTTGAAGGTGCTGAAAGTTGATGGGGTGCGGCGCTCGCCCGTGTGCGGCGCTCGCCCGTGGAATGTGTTATCAGCAGTTCCGAACGTCGGTTGCAGCATGGTGTACCAACAGACATTTTGATGCTATGCAGAGAGCAACGTCCAAGTTTACGTCATCTACATTGGGATATGTGTTACCTGCAAGTTCTTTTCGATGCAAGAGCGGATGGAAGAAGTAGAAACGACGTGCGAGAGATAGGATGTCGCCGAGGCGCATGCCAATCCGCTCATGGCGCAATCCAACCCCGCAATGTCACCACCTTGAGCTCTACAATGTGGAGTAATTCCGTCGCAGCGCAACCGAGATGTCGACCACCATCTGTCATTATATATGTATCTCCAGGCCAGCAGGGTACTGAGCGGGATTATCTATCCTCCCGCTATCAAACCATCTCCACCATGTCCACCAATGGCGAGCAAAACTTTGAAAAGGGCAACAAGGACTACGCTGCTTCCTTTACACAAGGGGACTTAGCGCTCCCGCCTAGCCAAAAGTATGCCGTCGGTATGTAGCACCATGTAAACTCCATACCAGCATGCAGAAATTGAGTACCGCCATAGTCACCTGCATGGACGCACGCATCGATCCTGCAGCCGCATTTGGCATTCCTCTTGGGGCCGCCCATGTCATTCGCAACGCTGGAGCATCTGTTCGCGACGCCTTCCGCTCCATTGTGATTTCGCAACAGCTGCTCGGCACGACGGAGGTTTTGGTGGTTAAGCATACCGGCTGCGGCATGTTGACGTTCGACAATGAGGCCGCGAAGGGTGTCGTGAAGAAGAACAAGGGTGATGCAGCAGCGAAAGAAGTGGAAGACTTGGACTTCCTCACGTTCCCGGACTTGGAGGCTGAAGTCAAGAGTGATGTGCAGTGGCTGCAGAGTAAAGCCATCGAAGGCGGTGTCAGGGTTACTGGTTGGGTGTATGAGGTAGAGACGGGAAAGGCAAGGAAGATCCTCTAGGTGCGTTGCTGGACTACGAAAAAGGCACTTGACAAAGCCATCATCGACACACCATCGGAATGCGAAAATTGGTATTATTACTATTGATCATTATGTTCATGACTTCGACCTCGCTACTAATTGAACCCAATCATGCCCTCGACGAGGTTCATCATTCCGGCGAGAACGCTCTGGATGATAGGATACTTGGGCAGAGTTGGGTTGTACACCTTCTGGCACCTCGTGTTGAACTCCCCAGAGCTGGCCTTTACTATCGCCAAATCATTGCCAGGAACTCCAATCTTCGCGATCGCACCGTTGCGTGGCGCGGTCTTATCCCAGCCAGGTCCAGCGGCGGGGTTTTTCAGCCACTTGACAAACCAGTCGTTCGTGAAATCAGCTACAGCTTGTTGGGCAGCCGACACGCCGCTGATCCCTGCGAAGTTCTCGTTTCCTCCGAAGAAGTACGGGATCTCGGTGCCGTGCGTTGGGCCGGGAACGGGCAGACCAGTGGGGTATTTAGTGAAGAAGCGGTATGCCCAGGTGCTCTGCTTCGAGCTGCGAACATCGATCAAGTAGTCGACCGGGCAGAAGAAGCGCGCATCGCCGTACTGCGCACCGCTCATGGCAGACACGCTAGGGAAGTTGGCGATATCGTACGCAGCTTCGAGAGCACTGTCTGCAATCTGCGCTACATCGGCGTTGAAGGTGTTGATCCAGGAGCTGAAGTTGGTGTTCTCGCCCCCGTACACCAGACCGAAGATGGCACCCTCTTGATCCGAGTTACCTGTCAAGAGAGGAACGTGTGAGGCATACATGCCGGCCGCGAATCGTGCCGCGTAGTCTTGGTAGCGCGTCTTTTCGTCCACGATTGGGGCGAAGTATGTGTTAAGCGCCGAGTTAAAGGCCTCCGTTTGGAATGCGTTGACGTCGACCTTGCGCAGACATTCCAATTGGCCGGCGCCAGTTGGGCAATTGACCTCCATAGCAACAAGGTCGAGTGCCTGGTTAGTTGGAGCTGCCGCTGGTCCTGACTTTGCGTTGGCCGCCATCTGCACAGCTCCTGCGAGCCAGGTATCGGGATGATTCCACATGTAGTGATCAACCTGAACGGATCCGGATGAGTGACCTCCAAAGACGATGTGGTCTGGGTTGCCACCAAATTGAGCGACGTTATCGCGGACCCATTGCAGAGCCTTGTCGACGTCGAGGATACCGAAGTTCTGCGACTCTGCGGAGCCCGAAAGCTCGGCGGAGTTTGGGTACGCCCAGACGCTCTCACGAGTATTGAAGCTCACGAACACGACGCCCTTGCTGGCAAAGTTGCTGCCAACGAGTCCAGGATTGGAAGAGCTCCCTGTGACCATCGCACCGCCATACATGTAGACGAACACTGGAAGTCCAGCATCGCGGTTCAATCCAGGTGGGCCTCCGGGTGGGCCCCCGGGTGGACCCTTTCCCGGTGGTGGTCCTCGACCAGGCGTAGATTTGGTTGCTGGAGACCAGATATTGAGGTTCAGGCAATCCTCGCCCTGTGGCGACCACGTTGCAGGGCTGGCTGCTTGCGGACATGTTGCGCCATACTTCGTCGCATCAAGCACTTCGCCCTTCTTCAGCTTCTTCGCATCTTTAGGTGCCTTCCACCTGTACCATTCGTGAGCAGATTGACCCACCTTCGGACATCATGATACATACCTGTTTTGTCCGCCTGTGGTCTCTGCGAACGGGATGCCAAGAAAGACGGAGTTGCCATGCGAGTCTTTGAAACCCTTCACACTTCCTTGATGGAGTGCAGCAGCCGCGTCGGAGCTTGCTTGTCTTCGAGGTAATGGGGTACCTTCAACGACAGATACCTGCCCAACGATGACGCCCAACGTCAAGCTGTGTAAGATCGGAGAGAGCTCTAGAAAAGGCGTTAGCGTACGTTTCACATACACCTCGTACATATGTTATACATATACACTTACTCATGTTGACTCGCGCTATGCAGAAGAACCGGGAAGAGAAACTATAAAGTTTGGGTATGGTGATAGAGTTTGGGATGCGACATGGCTATATAAGGCACACATACGATGTACCTCTCTTGTGAGGCAAATTCTGTCGCCAATTGGCACATTGTAAAAATATGCCTAGTAAGTGCCGAGAACTTCCATGGTGCATGGAAACGTCTTTTTTCATCTCCGTTAAGTCAATGCAGCTCACAACGTGGCTAGGACCCTGAACTACTGCACGGCCCGAATCGTGTTCCGAAGAGGGGGTAACCTGAATGAGTCGTGCCCGTCCGAACATGTGATCGGGATTTACCCCATGAGTGCAGCCCTGGTCTCTGGTACTTCCCAGATCAGAGAACACGTCCGTCCACCTGCATTGATTTTTCATTAGTTGATATTCTCCCTTGGGTCTGTGCCGTTGCTTGCACTGGAAAAGCTGCGGATGCAAGCATGCCACTCATTCGGGCCGAAAAACACGGCGACTATCTAATGACTCGCATGACGCCACCACCCACATCGTCTGGAGTTCCACAGATACCGGGACAGAGGTTTTCATCGCCCAACACCTACCACATGTCAACGATGAACTTGCGGAGTACGCATCAACCACCATGGGCAGTCATTTGCAAGTAATAAGCCTCGGGTTGGACGCACAAAGGGTACGAGTCGCCTCCGCGCCTTTCTGTTCGCTGCGCTACCTAAAAGGCATGGAGATGGTCTCAGAGAGATATCTGCTGTTGCGGATCGCTTGGGAGTTGGGATACCCTCGCTAGCGCCTAGAAGAGGCTGTGGAGGCTCTTTTCGTTGACTGGCTATGAGTGTCGTTACACTTGCCGATGATTGACCCGACGCCTCGTGGGCGAAGTTCGGCCCTTTTGATCCTTGGATAGCGCAAACTTTGTATGGATGGCATTCCATATCCGCGACTCTCAATGTTAGGGGTTTAGTCAGTGGAGATGGAATCATATAGGTAGGAAGGGTCGATGCTTGTGAAAGAAACCCCACCGTCAATCGCTCCGTCTCCTTGCTCTCTCTCTTCGAAAAGACTCATGAATCCACCACGGTAGAAAGAGTGGAACGGCAACCTTGCGACAATCCAGTTCCTCGCGGCTCTACTTCGGGCTCGATTGACCGAGGACAATGGGTGACAATGGACTTGGGCAGGTGGTGAGTGTTGTGTTGTCTGCTCTCTGGATTTCGCATAGCTCATTCAGTGGTAGGTATCGTGGTACATATGTACTGTAGCAACGATTCCGTTTGTTGCCCTGCGGATATACTCGCGGTACAAGAGAATCGGGAAACTCTTCATCGATGACTATCTCATCATCCTCGCAGTGGCATGTCTTATCGGCGACCTCGGCATCCAACAGCACATGTGGAATTTGGGTCTGGGAGACATGTCGACAATCACTCCAGCGAACTTCAAAGGCCTCATGCAGATGATCATACCCGGCTCGACGCTCTACGTGACATCCTTGTGGGCCATCAAGTTCGCACTGGTCTTCTTCTACAAGAGTCTGGCGGCGCCGGGCTCACGATTGGTTATAATCTACAACGTCGCCCTCGGTGGATTGGCGATCACGTACTTGATCATCTTCTTTGATATCATGTTCCAGTGCTTTCCTCACGACAAGCGGTGGTCTAATGATCCTACTTGTGAGGAAATTTCCCCAGTCATGCTCGGCATTTCTAATATTGCTCAGATCAATGCAGTCCAAAAGCGTCGGAGATCAATTACTGGATCACAATTTTCTGTACGTTGACATGACGGCATTGCATCATTAGTGACCAAGGACTGACAGGATGCTCTAAAGTCAACATATTCACCGACGTCATCATCATCTGCCTGCCGATAGCTATGATATCGCGGCTGCAGATGAAGCTCAAGCAGAAGCTCGGCGTGGCCGGCATCTTCTGCCTCGGTTTCTTCGTAGTGATTGCTAGTAGTGAGTGCTGCACATCCATGTGTCAACAAAGCTGATGATTCGCAGTCATACGAGCATACTACTCGAAGAGGAATGAAACCATGCTGACCTGCACCGTCTCCATGATCGAAACCGCAATCGCCATCATCGCCACTTGCCTCCCAGCTCTGCGCTCAATGATAATCGGCAAAGGTACAACTGCTGGCAGCTCCAATCCTTACGGCAAGCACTACGAGCTCTCATCCGCACGGCGCTTAGCGAACCAGAACCGACTGAATGCCGCAAATGAAAACAGCGGCGCACAATCGTCGCACAATACTCGGAAAAGGGCGAACGGGTCCGAAGATTCTTTGTTCTCGGATGGACATCTGGAAAACGGTGGCGAGCAGACGCCGGGAAAGATCATGGTGAATACACAAATCTCGACCATGTTTGAGGAGACGCCGAGCACTGCATCGAGCTCGAAACCGAAAGTGCCCTTCCAGTAGCGGGAGGACCTTGGGCAGTAATGAGAAACGTGCACAAAGAAAACATGCGACTTTACTCCTGCCGTTTACTCCCTATTGTTACAGCTGTCCATAGACTTTTCAGAGCGCGCAGGTAGCCAAGTGGTGCTGTGCGCTCCGCTGTGCGCTCTGCTGCGAGTGTTTCTCCGCAGACTCGCTTGGAGCCGTGAACGTCTTGGTCCACATACAAGTGCCTGAATCGCCAGCATTGTCGACTAACGACCATATCAATAGCGCGTGTGTGGTGTTGAGTCGCCTCTCGCCCAGAGAAAAATGGCGTGGGAACATTGATCCGTGGTGAAGTGGCCCTCGGGTATAGAATGTGGCCGTGCGATGCTCAAGCATCTGCAATGTCTCTCGGGCCTACAACCTAGCAAGCTGCGAAGCAAGTGAATGGAAACGACGGGCCGTGCGGGGTATGAAGGGATATGTAGGCCCGATCAACGGGACGGCAGATGTACGAGCGTGCGAACTCGCTCCCGTACCCTACTGTGTGTTCTATGCCTGGCTCATACACCGTGCAGCGCTCAGTAGGCATACCACATACACTTGCAGATGTATATTAACGTTTTACAGGCGTTTGAAGGATGAGAAACTGAGGCGAAAGGGCCGATAGAAGCACTCGAAATGCCAGTGATGCAGGAGACAGTAATCTAGCTGATGACGGAATCTTTCAAAGTGTCGTTTTTACGCATCAAAGTACTTGCACCCTCTTCCAGCGCCTCCAATCGATCGCAGACGAAACCATTGATCTAGCTCCTCTAATGGTGAATTTGCCGGCACTACAGCTTGGTCCATTCTGCGTTGCAGCACGTCTCCCGTCTGCTGATGGCCCGGCTGTGAAAATTGATATGGACACTGAAACCACCAATCTCGCAGCAGATCTCATTCCTGCCAATTTCTGTCGCCTTGCTCTTCATGCTATGTCTCGACCCACTCCTCGTTCCAGCTCTTCGTCGTGATCACGCCTTTATACTGCAGGCCTGATCCGGTGATCTCGTCCTATACCGAGAATGGTTTTCCATCGCGAACTCTGTACAGCTCGCCGAGGAGCGGACTTCGAGAACAATGTCCTAACGTTGTGGCCCAACGATACTGATAGCATGCAAGCTCAAGTTCATCTGTGACACAGTGTGTGGCGATACGTAGGCGACTTGCGTCCTGGTAAGTTGGCAATTGCGCGTGCGTGAGGTACTGTCTTACAATGTTCGCAAATGAAGCCAGCTTATCGCAGTCTTCACCGTCGAGACCTTCACCGTCGAGACCTTCACCGTCGAGATCTTCGCCCTCCGAAGACCAGTGGCGGTAGTCGGCTTCGACTTCTTTCTTCAGGACGTCTGATGTCTCCTGCACCGTGATCTTCCCATGCTTGACGACGTGGCGAATGACGGTGAATAGATCCTCCAATATTCCGCAACTCTTTTCAACATCCCAGTGGGTGTCTTCGTGGGCATGGAGAATGATCCGTGGACCTACGAATGGCAAGATGTACCTTGCAACTTCGGCGTGGACTTGGTGACAGACTTGGCTCAATGCGGGGATAGGTTCGCATGTGATGAGTGTGAACCCGTCGCGTCCTGTATACCAGCTCTTCCACTTGACGATGAGGACTTTGGGATGGCGAACGATTAGCTACTGATAAACCATCAAGCGCAACTCCAGTGGAAAGTCGAGGAAGCAGGGGCGGCCGTCGCGCGGCGGGTGCGCCGTCATGTTGAGTGTGTTTCAAGGAACCGCGCAAAGGCTAGACTGAAAGGGAGAGGAGCTGTCTTGCAGAATAGGCGGTCACGAATAGTAGAGGGGTGAGTTGGATTCGACTCCAGTATTGTGGTCTTGACGAGGATTGCTGCACAGATTTGGATCCAGCAAGCGTGCCAAGCCGCCCAAGACAGCGTCCCAAAGTATTGTCCGAAAATCCTCGCTTTGACGTTCGCTTGCAGCACGGCCTCTGTACTTCACGCGCGTTGCTTTCTGAAGGTGAAGGTTGTAATTGAGTTTGGCGGTAAGCGCTAGCCACTTTAGCACAGTCACCCAAAACTTGCGCCTCCACCACCTATCACGCAAATGATAGATGATTGGTGAGGTTAGAAAAGAGGTGTACAGCATTAAAGATGAGAGTACAGAGTCACGCAGCTATTATCTTGAACTTTCGATGTCTTGGCTCGCACTCGCTGCTTTACCGCATGCTTCCGATTGGTGGGGTAGCGAGGCTGGCGCTCATGCGCTCGACTTTGCTTTTCAAGAAGGGGCCAGCTTGGGCGAGGAGTGACCTGGAAGTGAGGTGAATTGGAATAATAGGATCGTGTTGCACGAGGGTCAATGTGACGACTTGCGCGTCTTCGCTGCGCTTTATGATGGAGTGGTGCGTTCGACTGATAAGGTGTTCGTACATTAGAAGACGTACATCCCTATGCAAACCCAAGAAAGGGAACGGCGTAGGGTCCATGATATTTTTTGTCGATACAGCGCTAAGTTTGAGAATTGTTCGGAGAAATCCAGGTGTGTCGTTGAGTGTTGGAAGGAACCTTGGAAGGTCGGGAAGTTGGCAAGTGCTCACTAACCATAAGTTATTGGGCGCTTAGCGCGGCTGGAGTTGCATCTTCTTCGCTCTACAAAAGGGCTTGTAATCTTTGAGTCACTTTTGCATTTCGTACTTCCTCAAGGCTCACACCATATAAAGGAGCACCTTCATACGCTAGCATAAAGACGAGTTTCATTGGTCTCCTCACTCCTTCCATGTCTGTTTGTCCGTCACGCTTTGACACCAAACCAACCCTTAGCATCCTCGAACGGAGTGTTGCCATCTCGCAACTACGGAGCTCGTACATATACTCCGATTCATCATCTCTGCATACATCTGATACACCTTGCAGAAGATCCAAAGGACTTAGGCTCTATCCATCCGCCAAATCGATATTACGCTTCCTCATTCCCACTCTGCCGCCCACGTCTTCTTGTCCATGGCACCTTCGTAACGAATTCGGTGCTCGCGGTCCTCGATTTTGGCAGACTCATCTTGCATGCGGAATGAGTGGACAAAGGCTCTAAAACTCCACGAGTCGAATAGGCCTGCGACTGCCACTAGGAGCTCAGGCGTTTTGGGGGCTTCCATGGCGCTCTCACTGCCCAGAATCAAGACGTGAGGCTCTTTGCACTTGCTATCTGGAGCGGCCATAAGTCGCTTGGCTACTTTTTGGAGTTCTTCCTCTCTTTCATTCTCATTGGGAAAGTAGACTCCATTGGTTTTCGAGTTTTCCAGTTTCTGTAGAATTTGTCCTCCGCCTCTTCATACCAAGTAAGGAAATTCGTGTGATGACGGTTAAGAAAGGCGGCGACATACATGATATATGTTCTGATCATACTGATGGTCGTAGCGGTGAGACAGGCCATCGATTCGAGGTCGTTGGCAAAGTAAGAGTGGTCAATCTTGTAGCTCTCGTTCGCGTCCTCGTTTCTGCAATCAAATATTGTTTCCATCAGGTAGTCCAGATTTCCGCTCCTGTCGAAGAGAAGGGCCAAAGGACCCGCGTGGATGATGAGCTTCGGGACATGATGCGACACGTCCATGCGCGCGCAACCTTTCCCTCAAGATAGACGCCGGCTTCTGCGAGGAGGAACTTGCAGGTGAGATGCATTGGTGGGATGACGTTCGGCATAACCAGCGTGATCGCAGCTTCTTTGTCTCCATAGGTCCAGGTGAGTTTGTGGTGCTCTAGAGTGATCAGCAGATCATAGACCATGAGCCTAAGCTCTTTCGGAAGATCCAGGAACCGGAAGCTCTCGGTGTCTGACTTGGCCTTGGGCGCGTCCATGCTAGAAGGTGTCAGTATACGGAAGCCACTTAACACATGTAGCACCTACGTATTTGATGTCGCGCGGTGCGGTTGGGTGGTTGTGGGCTGGTCAGGCATTGTGCGAAAGGCCAGCGAGCTTCGATTGATCGTGGAGACTACGATCGTGGAGGCGGAGGTCGTGTCTTAACGATAAGTGACGGGGATGGATGGAGGCAGATCGACTGTGCGCGTGCGTAGCTCAGCGTCTAGAATTTGCGGGTGAGTGACGGGAAGAGCTAGCACGAATAGCCGTTTGCTTGGATCACGTGAGCGGAACCTGAATGTAGACTGTCACCTTCGCCTTGATTTGGTCCACATCGGTTTGGTGACATCATGAAGCTATAAGGGACGTTCAGCTTTTGGGGAGACGCTAAGCGGCCGTCTCATAGCATCAATTTGTGTTTTCTAGCATCTGAATTTACATTCTCTTGATGTTCATGCAGTAGCGTTACGCTGTTCGACATGCACTTGATGAACACCAGAGTCCTTCTCCATATTGAGCTCATACCCAACCGTCCACCCATTCCTTGTTGTCAATCTCCCCTCTTTAACAGGTCCAGTCCCAAAAATCCCAAGGTCCCTTGGAATTGTTTTGGAAGCCGGAAATGGACACACAGGCCTTTGTGCCATGCCAGGCGCACGCTTGTTCCAATTCCACCAGGATCGAAAATATCCATCGAATGTTTGCTGTTGTTTGCTTTAGCATTGAACAGAAGCTGCAGTTCCTCTTATTTGGTACTTGGTTCTGACATGAGTTTCGCCGCTCGTTGCTCGGTCTCCAGGCTTCGTCTCATGGGGTCGAGGCTACTGAATCCATCCTCCGTGGAAAGTCTTCTCTCAGTGTCATCGCGCCAGGGCGTCTCAGAAGGCTTTGCAGCTTTGAAGTGCTCACCAGCATTGGAAAGAAAAGACCTGATTGCTTTGCAGTCTTCTCCGGAACGCTATACTGACTGTTCACAATTCTCGAAGAAGTTGGCATTTCGAGGGTTTCAATAAGGGTCTTCGTTGTACCGATTTACTTCAGCTACACACCAGAGTGGAACATCGAGCAGCCCGCGCGTATCGAGCGGGTCTATTGAAGTGCTGTAATCGACAATGATGCGTGGCGTGGTGCGATCGATTGAGCGCTTGACCTTCGCCTGCAGGTATGAACCAGCCTCTGCGTGAAGGCCTTTATACGTCAGATGAATCGGCGGTATCGGGTCGGCGTTCACTAGAATGAAACGGAAGACTTCGCCCTCCAAGGTCCATGAGAGGTCATGATGGCTGCGTGTGATGAGAAGATCGTAGACCATGAGTCTCAGCTCTTTCGGTAGATCCGAGAATCGGAAGGGCTCATCCATACGCACAGCTGTTGCTTCATCGGATCTGTCTATGGTCAGTGTTGCTAAATCTTGAGGTAAAGTGCAGCTAATCTTATTGGACAGAGATGGTAGCTTCTGTGCCGGTTGTTGGGACCTGAGTAGTCGAGTATGCAGTCGGAGGTTGATTAGCCATGCCCGTCGTCGAAGGCGGATCAGCCATCTTATTGCCGAACGGTTGTGCAGCCATGGCAAGCAAAGTAAGTGGGTGAGGTGAGTGGCTAGAGAGATGAAGCAGTCTCTCTTGGGAAAGAGCTACACCGTAGCGCGCCGCCAAGCCACGTGCGTTTGCTCAGGGTCCATCCGAAGTCGATGTGAGGTGAGAGAGCGTAGCGAGATAAGACGAACATGAATTCAGAGATTCCCCAATATTCAACAAGTTCATCCTGGGTAACTTAATCCTTGGGCTTTTTCAAAAGACTAGCAAGACGTGTCACCGAAACTGGACAACGTCAGAATAAAATGAAAGTATCAATATCATTGCTTCATAACCATGTACAAACACCAGTACCAACATCAAACTGAAGCCACGTGGCATCATGAACACTCGATCATCAAGCGTAGGGATATCGTGCGCCTCCTTCCGTTATCGTCATGTCCGTCATCCTTTTGTTCCGCAACCACCTCTCAAGCCAGTCGTCGCAATCTTGTCGTGCGCGGCTCGGATCGCGCTGGCTTAATCTGACCTGACATTCGGCTCTCGGAACTCTTCGTCGTTGCTGCAAGTGCTCTAAGAAGCGTGGGGCTTGCCAGCAGAGTCGACCTTGGCGCGGAGGTTGGCGGAGGTGGAGCCGGCCTCGGAGAAGTAGCGGGAGAAGACTGGCTGGAGAAAAGAGCGGAAGATGATCTGGGCGCCGCTGTGGGTTGTCAGTACTCACATGGTGGACAAGTGGGCTGGCTGTACGTACGCAGTCTGGGGCAGGGACATCCAGAGGATCAGAACGAACTTGAAGGTGTAGTAGAAGGCTGAATCGTTAGCTTTGAGCTTATCAGCAGGTGATGTAGTTACTCACGGAACCAGTAGACGGCGTTGACGGCGCTCTCGAAGACGGTCAGGAAAGCATAGACGACCCAGTAGGTGAGCCACTGAAGCACGTTAGCACGCTGGCCACACTTCAGGCTGCTGGATATGTACCTGGGTGTCGTCGACCTTGCTGGCGCTGAACAAGGCATTGAGGGAGTAGTAGCTGGGGATGATGAAGCCGGCGATGTTGACTAGGAACTCGCCCGCAATGTTAAAGAAGATCAGGAAGAAGTACAGGCCGGCGAGACCGAGGATGGCGTAGACCTTAGGCACGGAGGTCTGCTTCTCAAAGTTGTTGAGGGCGGGGTACTTGGACAGCTGGGGCACGCAGAGTGTCAGCGCATATTTGCAGTTGTGTGGATATCAAATTGCGGGTTGGTATGCTCAAAGGTAGAGGCCGTTACAACGTGGCAGGTGCGTGCCGTGTGGAGAGATAAGGACATACCTCCTTGTCGAGCTGCGAGAGCGACTGTTGCGCGCGTTCCTGGGCAGACATGGCGACGTTTGCTGAGGTTTGTGTGGATGTGTGAAAGAGCAAAGGCTAGTGATGCGGCAGAGAGTCTGGATGTGGTGGTACAAAGCGTCCTTTGTTGGGTTTCTGAGGGAGAGGAATATGGTGGAGAAGTGTGGGCGGCAGGCATTTGACGTAGCCTACTAACCGATATGACGCACCTTCCTTCACAAGCCAATGCCAACAGCACAAGCAGGCAGTCGCGCCTGAACATTCACAGCTGCAAGCACTGCATCGCTGCACGTGCAGACGCACGACATTCACTCGACGCATACTCAATGTAGACATGTTTTCACTGTACAAATGTCGGCTTCGTTGTTTGATGTTCGCACGTGACCTGGAGCTAAAGTGAGAGCCGCGCCGGCCGGCCCTTCGTTGCTCAGACGAAACAAACCACAACAAACACGGACATCTCGACATCCACACCCACCAGACGGGCCACCACGCCGCGACCGCCTTCTATCTTGGACCGTAATATCATTCGCCTAATATCCGCTATTGCCATTCGCCTTTTGTTCCCTTCCATCTGATCTACCTCGGCCCCGGCGCCGGACTGCAAGACTCGACTGCACCGTATTACTCGACCCGCCTTGTCACCACGCTGAGACAAAGACCGTCGACACTCGCACCCGTTTCGGCACCCGTCCGAAGCATTGAAGTGCAATTTTTGGATCTCTGGGGCGCATTTGGAAGTTGGTTGCCATCGCTTTGTTTTGGTGTAAACAGACGGCCCATCCCAACACACAATGGCTGCGGACCTCCGCCGTTCGAGGTCCAACACATCCATGTCGACGAGGAGCAATCGGCCGCTGTCGCGCGCATCCACCACGAGCGTACACTCGTTTGAGCAGTACCAGCCACAGCAGCACCAGCAGCGCCCTACGCAGTTCGCGCCACAGCCGCAGTACAACGCAGCATACACCAGCGAGCCGTTGCAGCCTGCACTACTCCAGGCTGCCCAGCATGTCAGCGCGCAAGACAACCTCATGAACATGTCGCTGGAGAGCGTGCAGCAGTATCTCGGCTACCAGTCAGAGGCCACCCCACAGCCGTCGCACTCGCAGTCGCAGCAGACAAACGGCCTCCCCATGGACACGGCCTACCACACGTCCATGGGCCCGCACTCACAACAGCAACAACAGCAGCACTTCATGGCACCCCCGATGGACAGCGAAGACAAGAAGAAGAAGGCGTCGGCGTCAGGCAGCGCCACTAACGACAAGGAGTTGCGGCAGCTGCTGGCACAGAACGAGAACAGGAACCTCAAGGACGTTGCGGCAGAGGTCATACAGAACGACCGCACATCCAAGGCAGAGAAGTCGAAGCAGCTCTTCGCCATGTTGTGGTAATTTCATCGATCGTATAATACATTCCTGTACTGACATTAGCAGGCTTCGCTCCGTCTGCACCACCGCAAAGACATCCGTCCTGCGCAACCGCGTCTACTCCAAGTACGCCGAACGATGCGGCACCGACCGCGTCATTCCTCTGAACCCAGCGTCGTTCGGTAAGCTCGTGCGCGTCATCTTCCCTGGCATACAGACACGGCGGCTCGGTGTGCGCGGCGAGTCCAAATACCACTACGTCGACCTGGCCCTCATCGACGACAGCGACGATGGCGAGGACAGCCGCCGCCCCAGCACAAGCGGAGCCGCCGCACAGCACGCCCTGAAGCGCCAGCGGTCGACGGGCCCCAAACTCGACTTCAAGTATGCCTCGAGAACTGTCCATGAAGTCCAAAATTTGCTAAAAACCAGCAGTGCCATCCCAAGGTTACCCGCAGACAGCGCACATTTTCCGCCTCGCGAGACCGCCATGGAAGCGAACAACCAGCACTATGCGCCTACCGCCTCCAAGGGCGTGCTGTACGCCGACATCTACTCGCAACACTACCACTCCTCCAACTCACGGACGAAGACGTCGTACGAGCACGAACTCAAGTTTCCGACCCCAGAAGTGCTCGAGGCGCCGGATGGCCTGGACATTCTGTTGCCAGACATCTCGCCGTATCTACCAGCGCGGACGGACGCAGACTCTGCGCAGAATTTGGTGGCTATGTACCGCTCGCACGTCACGTCTCTGGTGGATGCCGTACGGTATTGCAAAGAAAAACAGTTCTTCCGGTTGTTTGGCACCTTCCATGGCACATTGACTGTGCCAGTGCAAAAGCTCTTCTCCGCTCCAGAGCTGGCTCCCTGGATCAAGGAGTGCGATTGGATGATGTACCAGAAGATGATCCGCAACGTCTCGCAACTCACCCTACAAGTCGCACCCCCGCCCGTTCTTCGCTTCCTCGATAACGTGGCGAAGACCCTACATCCGCATATCAACAGCAAGTTCGTGCAACTTCCAATGCACGTGCTCGAGGCAAAGCTCGAACCCGCTACGTTCTTCGCCCACCTACTACGGCAGATGCTGCGTGTGAACTCCACTGCGCACGCAGCTGCCGTCCTTCTCACAACAGACAACCACCGTTATCACATGTACGCGGACTGGGTTCAACACGTCAATCTCAAACGCGTTATTGCCAATGAGCTGCCAGGCTCCTGCAACCACGAAGAGGTGTACAACATCATGACGGCTGAGATCAGAGCCATGCTTGGACCCCTCCCGCAGGACATAACACTTTCCACTGGCGCAACCTACCATGCTGGGCCTGTGGATCCACCTATAGACCCCTCAGAATCCGTCATCGACCGCATCGCAACATTCCTTACCCGATTACCTGCCCGCTTCCCCAATGCCTCTGCTCGCACAGTCCTGCACTGCGTTAGCGCTCTCAGTGGAGCTGCTCTCCGGGAGATCAGTGTCGAGAACGGTGTCAGCTTCCAAGGATGGTGGCTGACCAAGATGTTCGTCGACGAGATGGCGCAATGGCTGGCGTCATTAGGCGGCTTTCTCGGACACACCGCACCAGACTGGAAGTCGCCGACGCTCTCTCCCGTCATGGATAGTGGCATGAACGCCGCCTTGACCAACGGCGGCAGCGGAAGCAATAATGAAAGTCGGTACAGCAGTATCGACGCCGACTTCGACCCTACGCAGTCCTTCATGTCCACTGCGAGTAATGTCCCACGAGCCGACGCCAGTCAGAACCACGATGGTAAGTCCTCCGTATAGCTGTGCTTCGATCATGGTAGTTAACTAACACAAGATGATCAGTCAACGCTCGAAGCTTTGCTCAACAGTCACAGCAGTCACAATTTGAATTGAGCTTCAACGGGTACGAGATGGATATGAATACCTCACAACAAGAAGCGAACCACGATGATAGCGGCATCGGCCTGCTCGAGGAAGGCATCGACGCGAGCTTTGCGAACAAGATGCAGCAGAGTCTGAAGTCGCATCTTACGACGATGCCGCAGGGTGTCAATTAGTGTCTGTGTTCGCGACCCGGCTGTATGATTGCTCTTATGCGCTACGACGTCTCTGAATTATGAATTGGGGAAGGAAGTGATGGTGGTAATACCCTGAGTTGTTTGCGCTGTTGCTTCGGCGCTGTTTTGCTTGTTGTAACCACGCGAGTCCGTGTGCGCTGGATCTCATTGTCGGCGTTGGCCATCTTTTTCTACGTGTTTGCGCATGTAACACCTTCTCGTGGATTGTCTTTGGGAACGGGTTGTGAGGGTGTGTTTGGGACGTAGATTGAGCGCGACGCTCACTTTGAACAAGAAGAAGAATCGGACTGGAACACTTCGTACTCTATGCTCTGTTTCATTCTTCATCGCTTGCGGCGTCGCTGGTTCAATACTACCGTCGTGCCTGGCCATTGTTCCGTCAAGTACCCAGCTGGATCGAATGAGCAGATTAGTCAGCATCATGCTAATGCTAATAGTCCGAAGCAAGTACTCTGATCCATCGGACTTATTATACAAGTACCTAGTACCCTTGTATAAGTACCTCCATCCTCGTCCTTCCATCAAAGCACTCTAGACTTGCATACCATGCTGTCCACCCGCGGCCAAGCCAACGCCGACCAACTCGATATCCCCTGGCGCTTCGCCCTCAGCGCCACATACGATCCTATTACGAATCCGGATGGTCTGATCTCCTTCGCGACGGCGGAGAATGTGCTCGTGGGAAAAGAGCTCGAGACATTCGCTCACAGGGCTTGCAACCGTACGTACTACGGTCCTTGGCGGCCCAATCGCAGTACGTACGGCCTGCGCTAAGGCTCAGTACGTACGGTGGTGAAGAAAAAGGTATGGAGTACGCTCCGTAGCCGTAAATAC
>Ga0265780_10000572_pt1 | contig 56457 bp, 46 predicted proteins | sample P1T30metagenome_FD_192432 | JGI IMG/M metagenome (GOLD analysis project Ga0265780, IMG submission 192432) | Plant litter microbial communities from East Loma Ridge, Irvine, California - P1 T30 | ecosystem: Environmental > Terrestrial > Plant litter > Unclassified | place: USA: California... | reverse complement strand
AGGATGCCTCGCACCGCCATGTGCGCGAGCGCCAGGTCGGCTTCGTGTTCCAGCACTATGCGCTGTTCAAGCACATGACCGTGTTCGAGAACGTCGCCTTTGGCCTGCGTGTCAAGCCGCGCAAGGAACGCCCGAGCGAAGCGCAGATCCGCGACAAGGTGAAGAAGCTGCTGGAACTGGTGCAGCTCGACTGGATCGCCGACCGCTACCCGCCGCAGCTGTCGGGTGGCCAGCGCCAGCGTATCGCCCTGGCGCGCGCGCTGGCCGTGGAACCGCGCGTGCTGCTGCTCGACGAACCTTTCGGCGCGCTCGACGCCAAGGTGCGCAAGGAATTGCGCCGCTGGCTGCGCCGCCTGCACGACGAGCTGCACGTGACCTCGATTTTCGTCACCCACGACCAGGAAGAAGCGCTGGAAGTGGCGGACCAGGTAGTGGTCATGAACAAGGGCCGCATCGAGCAGCTCGGCACGCCGGAAAGCGTGTACAACGCGCCGGCGTCGCCCTTTGTCTACAGCTTCCTGGGCAATGTGAACCTGTTCCATGGCCGCGTGCACGACGGCGTGCTGGCCAGCGGCGACGCCCTGTTCGACGCGCCGCAACTGAATGGCGTGAGCAATGCCGACGGCATCGGCTACGTGCGCCCGCACGACCTGGACGTCGAGCGTTACACGCCGGGCCAGGAAGGCATCGTGGTCAAGCTGCGCCGCGCGCACGCCATCGGCCCGCTGGCCCAGCTCGACCTGGAACGCGAAGACAATGCCCAGCTGATCGAAGCCGTGATTCCGAACGAGCGCTTTGCGCGTCTGGGCCTGAAGGAAGGCGAGACCCTGGTCGTGCGTCCGCGCCGCATCGAGGTGTTCGTCGACCAGGGAGGCGGCATATGAACTTCCAGCAGCTGCGCTCGGTGCGCGAAGCGGCGCGCCGCAACTTCAACCTCACCGACGTGGCGAATGCCTTGTTCACGTCGCAGCCGGGCGTGTCGCGCCAGATCCGCGAACTCGAGGAAGAACTCGGCGTCGTCATCTTCGAGCGCAACGGCAAGCGCCTGACCGGGCTGACCGCGCCGGGCAAGGGCATCCTGAAGATCGTCGAGCGCCTGCTGGTGGAGGCGGAAAACCTGGCGCAGGCCAGCCAGGAATATGCGGAAAAAGACAGCGGCACGCTGACGATTGCCGTCACCCACACCCAGGCGCGCTATGCGCTGCCGCAGGTGGTGCAGTCCTTCCGCAACGCCTTCCCGAACGTGCGCATCGCCCTGCAGCAAAGCGCGCCGGAGCACATCGCCGAATACGTGCTGTCGGGGCGGGCCGATATCGGCATCGCCACCGAGGGCTTGTCGGCGTTTCCCGACCTGGTGTCCTTCCCGTGCTACCGCTGGAGCCACGTGGTAGTGGCGCCGGATGGGCATCCTCTCCTTGGCAGCACGCCGCTGCGGCTGGAAGACCTGGCGAATTATCCGCTGATTACCTACGACATTGGCTACACGGGGCGCAGTCATATCGACGAAGCCTTCCGTACCGCTGGACTGTCGCCGGACATCGTGCTGACTGCCATGGATTCGGACGTCATCAAGCAGTACGTGTCGCTGGGGATGGGCGTTGGCATCATCGCCTCGATGGCGTTTGACCATGGGCGCGACAAGGGACTGCGGGCGGTGGAGTCCTCGCACCTGTTTGCGCCGAACGTGACGCGCCTCGCCGTGCGGCGCGGGGCCTATTTGCGGGCGTATGCGTACCACTTCATCGAGCGCTTTGCGCCGGGGTTTACGCGCTCGGATATCGAGCGGACCTTGCAGGTGGAAGTCGAAGCAAGCTGATTACGTTAGCGGCAGAGTTCGTAGGGTGGGCACTTGTGCCCACGCGGTCGTACGGTTGCATGTCGAGATGCGTGCGTTGTGCCGCGTGGGCTCGAGAGCCCACCCTACGAGGATGTGAAAAAATCGCCATGGCTGCGTTGCCTCGTCTCGCCGTACGCTCGTACTGTCTTCGACTCCGCGCCGGTAGGCCGTATCCCTTGCCCTGACAATTTTTTCACATCCTCTACCTGATCACTGCCCGGGATTCGTGAGGCGCGCGTGGATCGCATCGATTGCGTCGGTCACCTCGCGCGACAAGGTGATTTCAGCTGCGTCGATGTTCTCTTTCAGCTGCGCCAGATTGGTCGCCCCGATAATCGTCGATCCCACGAACCACCTCGAATAACACCAGGCCAGCGCCATCTGCGCCGGGGTCAAGCCGTTCGCCCTTGCCAGCGCCGCATACGCGCGCGTCGCTTCCAGCACGGCAGGCCGTACATAGCGCGGACTCCAGTTCGGCGGGAAAATGGTCAGCCGCCCGTGCGCCTTTGGATCGTCAATGTACTTGGCCGTCAGCTGCCCGAACGCCAGCGGGCTGTAGGCCAGCAAACTCACTTCTTCGCGGAAGCAGGTCTCGTCCAGCAGCGTGGTCTCGAAAGCACGCGCCGTCAGGTTGTACAGATTCTGGATCGTGGCGATGCGCGGCAGGTTCTTTACCTCTGCCTGCTTGATCCACTCGCTCACACCCCAGGGGCTTTCGTTCGATACGCCGATGTGGCGGATCTTGCCGGCCTTGACCAGATCGTCCAGCGCACCCAGGGTTTCTTCGATCGGCACGCTGCGACGTTCGCGCTTCGGATTGAAGCTGTTCGAGCCGAAGATCGGCACGTTCCGGCTGGGCCAGTGCACCTGGTAGAGGTCGATGTAATCCGTCTGCAGGCGCTGCAAGCTGGTCTCCACCGCCGCACGCACATTCGCCACGTCGAGATCGTGCGAGGCGCCGCGTATCCACGCCATGTTCGCATTCGGCCCGGCGATCTTCGAAGCGATGACGACATCGTCGCGCCGCCCGCGCCCCTTCAGCCAGCTGCCGATGAAGCGCTCGGTCGAACCCTGTGTTTCCGCGCGGCCCATCACCGGATACATCTCGGCCGTATCGATGAAGTTGATGCCGCGTTCGAGCGCATAGTCGAGCTGGGCGTGCGCGTCGCTCTCGGTATTCTGCTCGCCGAAGGTCATCGTGCCCAGGCAGACCTTCGATACTTCCAAATCGCTGCGTCCCAGCCGTGTGCGTTCCATCTTTATCCTCTCAAGGCATCCGCGCACTCGCGCACCAGCGCCGGGCCGCGGTAGATCAGGCCGCTGTAAAGCTGCACCAGCTGGGCGCCGGCGTCCATCTTCGCCTTGGCATCCGCGCCCGACAGGATGCCGCCCACGCCGATGATGGGAATGGCATCGCCCAGTTCCTTTTTCATCGCACGCACCACGATGTTCGACAGATCGAACACCGGCATGCCCGACAGGCCGCCGGCTTCGTGGCCGTGGCGCAGGCCGACCACATGGTTGCGGCTGAGCGTGGTGTTGGTGGCGATCACGCCGTCGATCCGGTGGCGCAGCAGGGCGCCGGCGATGTTCTGGATCTGGTCGGCGTCGATGTCCGGGGCGATTTTCAGGGCCAGCGGCACGTAGCGGCCGGTGTCGTCGGCCAGGCGCGTCTGCTCGGCCTTCAATTGGGCCAGCAAATCGTCGAGTTCCGAGGCGCCTTGCAGCTGGCGCAAATTCTTGGTGTTCGGGGAGGAGATGTTCACCGTGACATAGCTTGCGTACGGGTAGACCTTGCGCAGGCAGTGCAGGTAATCTTCGGCCGCGCGCTCGATCGGCGTGTCGGCGTTCTTGCCGATGTTCAGGCCGAGCACACCCTGTTTCTCCTGGTGGAACTTCGACGCCTGGACATTGGCGACGAAGGCGTCGACGCCGCCGTTATTGAACCCCATGCGGTTGATGATGCCTTGCGCGGCCGGCAGGCGGAACATGCGCGGCTTCGGATTGCCGGCTTGGGCGCGCGGGGTGACGGTGCCGATCTCGATCGAGCCGAAGCCGAGGGCGGCCAGGCCGTCGATGTAGGCGCCATCCTTGTCCAGGCCGGCAGCCAGGCCGACCGGGTTCGGGAAGGTGATCCCCATGACGGTGCGCGGATCGGGCGCGGGCTGCTTGAACATCCCCGTCATGCCGCGCTCGGCGGCGCGGCGCAGGGCCGGCAGGGTCAGGTTGTGGGCGGTTTCAGCTGGCAGCGTGAACAGCAGGGGACGGGCGAGGGTGTACAGGAGTTTGTCGGACATGGAACGCTCGTAGAAAGGATCGCAAGCATTGTACCGTGCGAGCGTGTTGTAACGACAAGCATCGCACCTCTGCCTCGGCGATCAGCGCTCCAGGATGCCCCATTTCCCGCCGATGCGCGCTTCGAGCGGCCGGAAATTCGTTTTATACGCCATCTTCGGACTCTGCTCGATCCAGTATCCGAGGTAGACGAAGGGCAGCCCCAGCTCGCGCGCCTGGCCGACCTGCCACATCACGTTGTAGGTGCCGAACGAGGCGCCCACGACATCCGGGTCGAAGAAGGTGTAGACCGAGGACAGCCCGTCGGACAGCACGTCGATGATCGACACCATGCGCAGCGTGCCGTCGGGTTCGCGGAATTCCACCAGGCGCGTGTTGACCCGGCTTTGCAGCAGGAACTGGGCGTACTGGTCGCGGCTGTCCTGGTCCATGCCGCCGCCGACGTGGCGCGTGGTCTGGTAGCGCAGGTAGAGCGCGTAGTGCTCGTCGGAGAAGGCGAGATTCGCGACCATCGCGCTCAGGTCGGCGTGGCGCTTCCAGGCGCGGCGCTGGGTGCGGCTGGGGGCGAACTCGGCGCAGCGCACGCGCACCGGGATGCAGGCCTGGCAGCCGTCGCAGTAGGGGCGGTAGGTGAAGATGCCGCTGCGGCGAAAGCCGTTCTTCACGAGTTCGGAGTACACGTCGGCATTGATCAGGTGCGAAGGCGTGGCCACCTGCGAGCGCGCCTGGCGTGCGTCGAGATAGCTGCACGGATAGGGTGCGGTCGTGTAGAACTGCAGCGTGGAGAAGGGCAGGTCGTTTAGGTGCGTCATGCAAGACTCTCGGGACGGCGTGATGGACCTATTCTAACGAAAGCGCAGGCGCGCACGGTTAAGCAGTCAACCGTGCGCTCATGCGCCCAGCGGTGGCGCCACGTCCCAACGTTCGATCGCCGGTTCGCGAATTGCCGAACGCAGGTGCTGCAAAAAGGCGCTGCGCGCGATCGGCGCCGCGCCCAGCGAGGCCAGGTGGCCGGTCTCCTGCTGGCAGTCGATCATGCGCACGCCGTGCGCGCGCAAGAAGGCGACCAGGTAGGCCAGCGCCACCTTCGAGGCGTCGGTGACACGCGCGAACATCGATTCGCCATAGAACATGCGGCCGATGCACACGCCATAGGCGCCACCGACCAGTTCGCCATCGAGCCAGACTTCCGCCGAGTGCGCATGGCCCATCTCGTGCAGGCCGCCATAGCCGGCGATGATGTCCTCGGAAATCCAGGTGCCGGGCCCGTCCTTGCGCGGGGCGGCGCAGGCGCGCATCACGGCCTCGAAGTCGCTGTCGAAGCGCACCTGCCACGGGCCGCCGCCCGTGCGGCTGCGCTCGACGCGGCGCAGGGTTTTCTTCAGGCTGTCGCTGACCTTGAAGTGGTCGGTGTACAGCACCATGCGCGGGTCGGTGCTCCACCAGAGAATCGGCTGGCCTTCTGAAAACCAGGGGAAGATGCCGTTGCGGTAGGCTTGCAGCAGGCGCTGCGGAGACAAGTCGGCGCCGGCCGCGAGCAGGCCGGGCGCATCGATGGTGAGCGCCTCGGACACATCGGGGAAGGGCGTATGCGCCTCGAGCCAGGGAATCATGCGGCCTCGCTGCTCAGTCGGGTTCGCGTGGTGCGATCATCGGGCGAACGATGTCGTGCGTGTGGACGCCATGCGCCACTTTCTCCCCGCCCTCGCGCATTTTGACGCGGTCGGCAAAGAACAGTTCCAGCGTCTTGCGGATCGTCGGGAAGGCCAGGTCGTCCCAGGGGATCTCGGCTTCGGTGAACAATTGCACTTCCAGGCTTTCCTCGCCGGGATGGAAATCGAGGTCGACCAGGCGCGCCAGATAAAACATGTGGACCTGGTGCACATGCGCCACGTTCAGCAGGGCGAACAGCGGGCCGAGCTCGATGTTGGCGCCGGCTTCTTCCTCGGTTTCGCGGGCAGCGGCTTCGCCGGTGGTTTCGCCGTTTTCCATGAAGCCGGCCGGCAGCGTCCAGTAGCCATAGCGCGGTTCGATGGCGCGCCGGCACAGCAGGATCTGGAGTTGCCCTTCATGCTCCCAGACGGGAATGGTGCCGATCACGTTCTTCGGGTTCTGGTAATGGATGGTGCCGCACTGCGAGCACACATGGCGCGGCCGGTTGTCGCCCTCGGGGATGGCCAGCGCGACCGGGTGGGCGCACTCGGAACAGAATTTCATAGATAGTGACGAAAATGAACGTGCGTCTACTTTACACCCGAATTGCCCGGCTGTGCCGCGTGCGCAGTCCGGCAGCGGCAGGGCATCCGGCCATGGAACACGCGCTGTGTGCTGCAATCGCACATTGGCGCAGCATTGGATTTGCCTAAACGGCCGGAGCCGCGTATAATTCATTTCATCAGACGCGGGGTGGAGCAGTCTGGCAGCTCGTCGGGCTCATAACCCGAAGGTCACAGGTTCAAATCCTGTCCCCGCAACCAAATTCGAAGCCGTTGATTCCCTGGGATCAGCGGCTTTTTCGTTTTCCGGCCGGAAAACACTCGATGTAAATCAAACCCCCTGCGTTTCCACGGCACTTGCCGAGCCCGGTACTGTCGAACTGGAGACTGGCTCGGCTGTAGAAGCGCAGCGCGTGCCGGTGATTCCATGCTGATTCAAGCAAACAACGGACTCGACCATGATTACTGTTGACGATATCAACGAGGCCTGGGGCTGGGTGGGGCTGACCGCTGTCGAAGTGCTGGGCGCCAACGCCTTCGGCAATTTGATCATCCGCGACGCCGACGGCAGCTACTGGCGCCTGCGCCCGCAAGACCTGTGCTGCGAACCGGTCGCCGAAGACCGCGCCGCGTTCGACGCCCTGTCCTATAACCAGGATTTCCTGAACGACTGGTACATGCCGGAACTGGTAGACCTCGCCGAGTCCACGCTCGGCCCGCTCACCGAAGACCGCACCTACTGCCTCAAGATCCCCAGCGCACTCGGCGGACACTACGGCCGCGAAAACCTCGCCACGGTGCCCTTGTCGCAACTGATCCGTTTCTCTGGAGAAGGCGCCCAGCACCTCGAAGGCCTGCCGCGCTGGTGTTGATGATTCGGTGGGCTTGCCGGGCTGCCGTAGGGTGGGGACTCGTCCCCACCACTCGCACGGCCGAACATGGATACCGCCGGTGTTGTAGGGTGGGCACTTGTGCCCACGCGGTCTCACCAACTGAATAGCGATTCGGTTTGCAAGAGGCTGTTTACATCCGATCGGCGAAACGAGCCACTACAAACTCGCCCACAAATACGCCGCCGCCATGGTCCGCTGCGGCGCATACCTCGCCAGCCAAACCTGCGCCTGCGCAATCGACGGCTTCTCCGCCATGCCCTGCGCCCGTCCGATGGCGCTGCGCACCGCCACGTCCCCCTCCAGCGAACAATCCGCATAACCATAGCCGCGCAGCAAGGTGTAATTCACCGTCCACGGCCCGACACCCTTGATCGCCAGCAGCTGCGCCGCGCTCCGTTGCGGATTGTCATTCAAGCGCAGGTCGAGTTCGCCATCCGCCGCCATGCGCGCCACGCGCAACAGCGTCTCCGCCTTCGCACGCGAAAACTTGCGGCTGGTAAGTGTATCAAGCTCAAGCCGGGCGACGTCCGCAGCTTCAGGATAGCACCACAGCCCGCTGCTGTGCAGCCGCCCCGCCTGCCCGATGAAGCTGCGCCGCAGGCTGATGGCAAACGGCAGATTGATCTGCTGCCCAATGATGGCCCAAGTGAGCGCCTCGAACACCGTAGCCGACTGCACAATGCGCAAGCCCGGCAGGCGCGCCACCAGTGGACCGAAAAAGGCATCGCCGCGCACGAATTCGGCAAACGGCGCCGGATCGATGCGCAAGGCCAGCATGCTGCGCAGCGCTTCCTCGGCCAACACACGCCCAGCCGCATCGAGCGCGCCATCCGCCTCGACACGGCAGCGCGCCTCGCCATCCACAAAGTCCACGGAAAACAGCACCGGCACCCCGCCCAGCAGCACCGCCTTGCGCAACGTTTGACCAATCACCTGTTCCGCCACACCCTCGGCATCGCGCGCATGGAAAGCCAGTACCTCATCTACCCGGTACCCTAGCGGCAGCCTCAAGAGCAAGGTCTGCGCAGCCATTACTTGCCCGCGCCGGCAACTGCGGCACGCCCCAGGCGCGGCACGAAGCCAGTCACCAGCGCCGTCCCCACCAGCACGATGCCGGACCCCGCCAGCGTATGCCAGCCCACGGTTTCACCCAGGAACAGCGCGCCCCACAGGATGCCGAATACGGGGTTCAGGAAAGTCACCGTCAGCGCCGAGGTCGGCCCGACATCCTCGATCAGCTTGAAATAGATCAGGTAGGCGATGCCGCTGCACACGACACCCAGCGCCAGCACTGCCGCCCAGACGCCGGGCGTGGGCGTGGCCGGCGCCGGGAAGAAGGGCAGTGCCGGCAGCACGAACAGGGCCGCGGCCCACATGGTCCCATGGGCATTCGCGAACGGGTCGACGCTCCTGGCCGACTTGGCATACAAACTGGCGATGCCGTAGCACAGCGCCGCGGCCAGTGCAGCCGCGACGGCCAGCGCGGCGCCCGGGCGAGACGACACATCGTCGAAGCCGACGAGCAGGGCCACGCCTGCCGTGCCCAGCACCAGGCCGAGACCGGTGCGCGCCGTGATGGCGCCACGTCCCCAGAGCGCGCCGAGCAGGGCGCCCCACATCGGCGCGGTGGCGTTCAGCACCGACAGCACCGAGGCGCTCAGGGTGCGCGCGCCCCAGGCGAACAGCAGGAAGGGCAGGGCCGAATTGAAGAAGCCCAGCATCAGGTAATGCTTCCAGTTGGCGCGGATATCCAGGCGCTTGCGCAAGACCAGGCCGACCAGGGCCAGGAACAGGGCGGCGAACAGCACCCGGTATTCGATCAGCACGGCGGGCCCGAGCACCGGGGCGCCGATACGCAAGAAGAGGAAGGAGCCGCCCCAGATGGCGGCGAGTAGCAGGAGACGCAGGAAATTCGAGGTGTTCATGTTCTTCTTGTCGGCAAAGGCGAGGGCAAAGGCGCATCGTGACGCGCGCTGCCGTGCCCGCGCATCCCTGTTATTGCTCTCGAATTGTAGCCGCCAAGCTTAACTGACGCAGATGTCGGTGCCGGCCGGCTGCGGTGCGGCCGCGTGCGGCACCAGCATCGCCTGTGGCACGCCGTTCTTGATGGCGGTCATTTCGGCCAGGATGGCAATCGCGATCTCGGCCGGGGTCTTGCTGCCGATGTAGAGGCCGATCGGGCCGTGCAGGCGGTCGAGCTGTTCGTCGTCGAGGTCGAACAGTTTCAGGCGCTCGCGGCGGCGCGCATTGTTCAGGCGCGAGCCGATCGCGCCGACATAAAAGGCCTCGGACTTCAGCGCTTCCATCAGGGCCAGGTCGTCGAGTTTCGGGTCGTGCGTGAGCGCCACCACGGCGCAGCGGGCATCGAGGCGCGATTCGATGACCAGGTCGTCGGGCATGGCGTGCACCAGGTCCACGCCGGGCACGTTCCAGTCGGCGCGGTATTCCTCGCGCGGGTCGCACACGATGACGCGGTAATCCATGCCGCTGGCCACTTGCGCCAGGAAGCGCGACAAGGGACCGGCGCCGATGATGAACAGGCGCCAGCGCGGGCCGTGCACGGTGACCAGGGCTTCGTGCTCGACGCGCAGGACGGCGTTCGGGGCGGCAGGGCTGAGCGTGACCACGCCCGTGTTCAGGTCGATGCGGCGTTCCAGCAGTTCGCCGTCTTCGAGGCGGTGCAGCAGCTCGCCGATGCCGCTGACGGCCGTCAAGGGTTCGATGGCCAACTCGATGGTGCCGCCGCAGGGCAGGCCGAAGCGGTGGGCGTCGTCGGCGCTGATGCCGTAGCTGACGATGTGCGGCTTGAGGTCGGGCGAGATGCCTTTCGCGCGCACGTTCTCGATCAGGTCGTCCTCGATGCAGCCGCCGGAGACCGAGCCGATCACGCGGCCATCGTCGCGCACGGCGAGGGTGGCGCCGATCGGGCGCGGGCTCGAGCCCCAGGTCTTGATCACCGTGACCAGTTCGCAGCGGTGGCCCGCGGCGATCCAGCTGGCGGCGGTTTTCAGTACGTCGAGGTCGAGGCTGTCCATGGTTCAGGGTGCTGGCGCTGGTGGGGTATGGATGACAATCATACAAAAAAAGCGGATGGGATGTCGGCGGGGAGGATGGGCGTTGCGGGTTTGCTTCTGGAGACGCTGGCGGGTCGATTATTTTGCGGCCGGAATGGGGCCAACGTGATGCGGATGTTCGCGTGGGCACGGGGTGCCCACCGTACGATCAACGCATCGGGCCGTTTGCACATGTCGTTGGCCGCGACCGTACGGTGGGCACTCCGTGCCCACGCGGAACGATGGTCATTGTTGACGGGATGTGGACGCTGCCAGATGAAGACCCGGCAGCATCCAATAGAAGGCCACGCGGCCCTCACATCAAGGCGCAATCGTCCTCTTCGCCGCCCGCTTCGCCTTCACATCCGCCACCGCCGCATCGATCGCGGCAAGACGCGCCGCCATGCCCGGATGGTTCGCGGTATGCCCATTCGCCACGCCCGCCGGGTAGGCCGCCGCGAAACGCTTCCAGAACGCCGATACGCCCTCGATGTTGTAGCCGGCGCGCGCCAGCAAATAGATTGCCAGGCGGTCCGCCGCCGCATCCGATCCGGCTGGCATGGCCTTGATGCCGGCGGAACCGTTCAGCATCGACAGGTCCGGCGTCACCCGCGTGAGATTCGTGATCACGCTGTCGATGGTGGCCGAATTGCGCTGCGCCGCCGGGTGGCCCAGCATGTTGTGCGCCATGGTGCGCGCCAGCACGTAGGCCAGTTCGTCGTCGCTTTTCGCCACGGCGATCATGCCGCGCGTGACCATCACCCGGCCGCCGTCGGCATACGCGTTCACGTTGTCGGCATTGCCCAGTTCGATGGCAAAGCTGCAGGCGCGCGTGACCGGGATGGTCAGGTCGCGCGTACGGCCGTCGCGCTCGATCGTGAACGGCAAATTCGTCTGCGCCGCCACCAGCGGGCCGAATACGGCGCCGACGGTGCTTGGCGCGGTCGGGCCGGTCGGCAGCGGCTTGCCGCCGGCCGAGACCAGGCCGTCGCCCAGGCGCAGGCCGGCTTTCGCCGCGCCGCTGCCGGCCAACACGCCGGTCACCTGCAGGCGTTCATCCATGCCGAAGGCCACGTGCGCGGCCTCGTTGTATTCGCCCGGGTAGGAGTAGCGGTTCTTGGCCGTGAAGCCGAGCAGGTTGCGCGCGTGCCGGGTGCACAGTTCGGCATTGTCGATGAGCAGCGGTGCGGCCACGCGGTACAGGCGGTCCTGCAGCGCCGCCATCTTGGTCAGCGTGTCGGCCGCGGCGGCCATCTGCGGGGTGAGCGGCTGGGCCTGCGGAGATTCGGTGGCGGCATTCGGGAAGCCGCCGGTCTGGCCGCCTGGGCCTGGCGTGGCGCAGGCGCTCAATAGCGCGGCGACGGTAACGGCCAGCGCCGCAGGGCGCAGGCGATGGATGCGGATCATGGTCCTCCTCGGGTTATTGTTTTCCGGTGCTGCCGAACCCGCCGGCGCCCCGTTCGCTGGATGCGAACTCCTCTACCACGTTGAAGCCCACCTGCAAGACAGGCACGATCACCAGCTGGGCCAGACGGTCGAGCGGCTGCAGCGTGAAGCTGGCATTGCCACGGTTCCAGGTCGATACCATGAGCTGGCCCTGGTAGTCGGAGTCGATCAAGCCTACCAGATTGCCCAGAACAATGCCGTTCTTATGGCCGAGCCCACTGCGCGGCAAGATCATTGCCGCATAGCCCGGATCGGCGACATGGATTGCCAGGCCGGTCGGGATCAGCACGGTCTGGCCCGGCTCGATGACGAGCGGCGCATCGATGCAGGCGCGCAGGTCGAGGCCGGCGCTGCCGGGGGTTGCATAGGCCGGCAGCAGTTCCTGCATGCGCGGGTCGAGGATTTTGACGTCGATGGTTTTCATTGATGTTGCTTTTGAATCAGGTGAATCAAGTCAGCAAGGAGCGCTGTTCGAGGCGCTTGCCGATTTCGGAAATGAGCTGGCGCGCCAGCGTCAGCTTGTCGGCACGCGGCAGCACGGTGTGGCCGCTGTCGTCGAACAGGACGATGGCGTTGTCATCCTGCCCGAAGGTATGGTGGCCAATGTTGCCGACCAGCAGGGGAATCCCCTTCTTTTCGCGCTTGGCGGCGCCGTAGGCGACCAGGTTTTCGGATTCCGCAGCAAAGCCGACGCAGTAGGGCCAGCCCGACAGCGAGGTGGTCGCCGCCACCGCGGCCAGGATGTCCGGGTTCTGCGCGAACTCCAGCTGGGGCGGGGCGCCGCCTTCCTGCTTTTTCAGCTTCTGATCGCTGGCATTTGCCACGCGCCAGTCGGCCACCGCCGCCACGCCGATGAAGACATGCTGGCCTTCCACGCCCGCCATCACCGCGTCGTGCATCTGCGCGGCCGACAGCACGTCGATGCGGCGCACGCCATGCGGGGTGGCCAAGGCCGTCGGGCCCGACACCAGGGTCACTTCGGCGCCGGCTTCGCGCGCCGCGCGCGCAATGGCATAGCCCATCTTGCCCGAGGACAGGTTGGTGATGCCGCGCACCGGGTCGATGGCCTCGAAGGTCGGCCCGGCCGTGATCAGCACGCGCTTGCCGGCCAGGACCTTCTGCTGGAAGGAAGCGACCAATTCTTCAAGCAATTGCTCGGGTTCAAGCATGCGGCCGAGGCCGACTTCGCCGCAGGCCTGCTCGCCGGCGGCGGGGCCGAAGATGCAGACGCCGTCTTGCTGGAGCGTCGCGACATTCCGCTGGGTGGCCGGGTTCTGCCACATCTCGACGTTCATCGCCGGGGCCACCAGCAGCGGCACGCCGTGCGGACGCGCCAGGCACAGCGTCGAGAGCAGATCGTCGCAGGCGCCCTGGGCGAGCTTGCGGATGAAGTCGGCCGAGCAGGGCGCGATCAGCACGGCGTCTGCGCCGCGCGTGAGGTCGATGTGCGCCATGTTGTTCGGCATGCGCGGGTCCCATTGATCTAGCCAGACGGTATTGCCCGAGAGCGCCTGCATGGTGACGGCGCCGATGAAGTGGGTCGCCGCCTCGGTCATGACGACCTGGACTTTCGCGCCTTGCTTCGTCAGCGCGCGGCACAGTTCGGCCGCCTTGTAGCAGGCCACGCCCCCGGACAGGCCGAGGACGATCTTCTTGCCTTGCAAGTCCATGCTCATGTCAGCCTCCTTCTTTGTTTGAATCAGTTTTTATTCACGCGGCGCAGTTCGTCCAGGATGAACAGTGCGGCGCCGATCGAGATACCGATGTCGGCGACGTTAAAGGCCGGGAAGTGGCCCCAACCGCGCCAGTAAAAGTCGAGGAAGTCGATCACGTGGCCATAGGCGACGCGGTCGATCACGTTGCCCACGGCGCCGCCCAGGATCAGGGCCAGCGCCCAGCAGAACAGGCGCTGGCCGGCGTTGCGCTTGAGCAGATACAAGATGAAGCCGATGGCGCCAACGGCAATCGCGGTGAAGAACCAGCGCTGCCAGCCACCCTGGTCGCCCAGGAAGGAAAACGCCGCACCCGGGTTGTACACCAGCACCAGGTTGAAGAAGCTCGTCACCGGCAAGGTCTCGCCGTAGGTGAACAGCTTTGAGACGGTGATCTTGGTCAGCTGGTCGACCAGCACGACGAGGAAGGCGATGCCCAGCCATGGGGCGATGCCGGCGCCGGATTTGTGGATCGTGGAAATGCCTGGTTTCTTCTTGGTTGCCATGGGCTTGTTTGCCAAAGATTAACGAATCAGATGTAAAAAAACCGCCATGCCGGGTATGACATGGCGGTTGCTTGACGACAGCTTACGCGAAACGGCGTGCTTCGCCGTTGCCGAACAGGTTCGCCACACAGCGGCCGCACAGGCCGGTATGGGCGTGGTCGACGCCGACGTCGCGGCGGTAGTGCCAGCAGCGCTCGCACTTCTGCGCGTCCGATGGCGTGACCTGCACGCTTTCCTCTTCCTCGTTCGCGGCCTGTTCGACGGTCGCCTGCGAGGTGATGAAGACGAACTTCAGGTCGTCGTCCAGGCTGGCCAGCAGGTCGTGCTTCTCGCCGGCGGCCTTGATCGTCAGCTCGGCCTGCAGCGAGGAACCGATGGCGCCCGAAGCACGCAGTTCTTCCAGCTGCTTGGTCACGTCGGCACGCACGGCGCGCAGTTGCGCATACTTGGCCAGCAATGCCTCGGCGTCCGCCTGTTCCGGGAAGGTCCACAGCGTCTGCGTGAAGATGGTCTCGTCGCTCTCGGCAAAGGCTTGCTGGCCCGCGAACACGGCCCAGGCTTCCTCGGCGGTGAACGACAGGATCGGCGCCATCACGCGCAGCAGCGAATGGGCGATGTGCCACAGCGCGGTCTGGGCCGAGCGGCGCGCGACCGAATCCACGCCGGTGGTGTACAGGCGGTCCTTCAGGATGTCGAGGTAGAAGCCTCCCAGGTCTTCCGAGCAGTAGTTCTGCAGGCGCGACACCACCGGGTGGAATTCATAGCGCTCGAAGTGCGCGGCGATATCCTGCTGCAGCTGGGCCATCGAGGCAACCGCATAGCGGTCGATCTCGAACATCCCGGCCACCGGCACGGCGTTCACTGCCGGGTCGAAGTCCGAGGTATTCGCCAGCAGGAAGCGCAGCGTGTTGCGGATGCGGCGGTAGGATTCCGTCACGCGCTTCAGGATTTCTTCGCCGATCGACAGTTCGCCGGTGTAGTCGGTCGAGGCCACCCACAGGCGCAGGATGTCGGCGCCCAGGGTGTCCGAGATCTTTTGCGGCGCCATGGTGTTGCCCAGCGACTTACTCATCTTCTTGCCGTTTTCGTCGACCGTGAAGCCGTGGGTCAGCAGCGCCTTGTAAGGCGGCACACCGTTCAGCATCGACGAAGTCAGCAGCGACGAGTGGAACCAGCCGCGGTGCTGGTCCGAGCCTTCCAGGTACAAATCAGCCGGGAAGGCGGACTGCTCCTTGTGCGAGCCGCGCAGCACGGTCTGGTGGGTGGCGCCCGAGTCGAACCAGACGTCCAGCGTGTCCTTGTTCTTCTCGTAGATGTCGGCGTCATCGCCCAGCAGTTCGCGTGCATCCAGCGCCTGCCAGGCGTCGATGCCGTTCTGTTCGATCAGCTTGGCGACCTGCTCCAGCAGTTCCGGCGTGCGCGGGTGCAGGGCGCCGGTTTCCTTGTGGATGAAGAAGGCCATGGGCACGCCCCACTGGCGCTGGCGCGACAGGGTCCAGTCCGGACGGTTCTCGATCATGCCGTGCAGGCGCGCCTGGCCCCAGTCAGGGAAGAACTGGGTTTGTTCGATGCCGGCCAGCGCGGTTTCACGCAGGGTGGCGCCGCCGTCTTTCGGCGTGATGTCCATGCCGGCGAACCACTGGTTGGTGGCGCGGTAGACGATCGGGGTCTTATGGCGCCAGCAGTGCATGTAGCTGTGGTCGAACATTTTCAGTTCGAACAGGGCGCCCGCGCCGCGCAGGGCGTCGCAGATCGGTTTGCTGGCTTCCCAGATGGTCATGCCGCCGAACAGCGGCAGGCTGCTGGCGAAGCGGCCATCGCCCATCACCGGAGTCAGGATCTCGTCGTCCTTCATGCCGTGCGCCTTGCACGACTGGAAGTCTTCCTGGCCATAAGCAGGCGCCGAGTGGACCACGCCGGTGCCGCTGTCGGTCGTCACGTAGTCGGCAAGGTAGACCGGCGACGTGCGGTCGTAGAAGGCGTCCTGCGCGTGCAGCGGGTGCTTGAAGCGGATGCCTTCCAGCTTGTCGCCCGTGGTTGTGGCGATCACGGTGCCTTCGAGCTTGTAGCGCTCCAGGTTCGATGCGACCAGGTCTTGCGCCAGGATCAGCAGCAGCGGCTGGCCGTCACGTTCGCTTTGTACCAGCGCGTAAGTCACTTCCGGGTTCACGTTCAGCGCCTGGTTCGACGGGATGGTCCACGGCGTCGTGGTCCAGATCACGATGAAGCCGTTCATGGTCGGCAGTTGCGGCAGGCCGAAGGCGGCGGCGAGCTTGTCGCCTTGCGCGAACGGGAAGCCGACGTCGATTGCCGGGTCGCGCTTGTCCTGGTATTCGACTTCCGCTTCGGCCAGGGCCGAGCCGCAATCGAAGCACCAGTTGACCGGCTTCAGGCCGCGGTACACGTAACCCTTGTCGAGCAGCTTGCCGAGGGCGCGCAGCTCGTCGGCCTCGTTACCGTAGGCCATGGTCATGTACGGGTTTTCCCATTCGCCGAGCACGCCCAGGCGGATGAAGCCGGCGCGCTGGCGGTCGATCTGTTCGAGCGCGTAGGCACGGGCCTTTTGCAGGACTTCGGCGGTCGGCAGGTTCTTGCCGTAAAGCTTTTCGATCTGGATCTCGATCGGCATGCCGTGGCAATCCCAACCCGGCACATACGGCGCGTCGAAGCCGGCCATGGTGCGCGATTTGACGACCATGTCCTTCAGGATCTTGTTCACGGCGTGGCCGAGGTGGATGTCGCCGTTCGCATACGGCGGACCGTCGTGCAGGATGAACTTCGGACGGCCAGCGGCTGCCTTGCGGATGCGGTGATAGAGCTTTTTCTCTTGCCATTGCTGCACCCAGCCCGGTTCGCGCTTGGCGAGGTCGCCGCGCATCGGGAACGGGGTGTCGGTCATGTTGACCGGGTATTTGCTCTCAGGCTTCTTGCCACCTTTTTGGGCGGGCGCGGCCTGGGCTGGCTTCTGGACGGGTTTGCTGTTTTCGGACATATGCTTTTTTCAGAGGGAGTATTCGTGTTGGCTGCGCCGCTGCGGTTGTAGCAGGCAGCGCGCCGCGCAAAGCGGAAGCTTGCGCGTCAAATTCGGTCGGTGGCGGTGAGGGCGCCGGCGCGCGCCGCTTCGCTGCCGCCAAGCTGCTGGCCTCGCGCAGCGCGGCGCGCGAACCAGGCGCGCGCCTGTTCGGCGTCGCGGTCGATGGCGGCGGTGAGGGTCGGCAGGTCGACGTATTTTTCTTCGTCGCGCAGCTTGTGCAGGAATTCCACGCGCACCAGTTTGCCGTAGCAGGACTGGGCATAGTCGAAGATGTGCACTTCCAGCAGCATGCGGCCGGCGTCCTCGACGGTCGGGCGCACGCCCAGGCTGGCAACGGCGGGCAGCGGTGCATCGGTGAGGCCATGTACCTGCACCACGAAGATGCCTTGCAGGGCTGGGCGGTGCATGACGCGCAAATTCAGGGTCGGGAAGCCCAGCGTGCGGCCAAGCTTGGCGCCGTGGATCACGTGGCCCGAGATCGAATACGGGTGGCCGAGCAGGCCGCCGGTTGCCACGAGGTCGCCGGCAGCCAGGGTCGCGCGCACCGCCGAAGACGAGATGCGCTGCTCGCCCTCGAGCACGGTGGGCAGGGTCTCGACCTGGAAGCCGTAGCGTTTGCCCGCTTCAATCAGCATCGCCACATTGCCGGCGCGCTTGGCGCCATAGCAGAAGTCGTCGCCGACCATCAGCCATTTCACGTGCAGGCCTTCGACCAGTACGCGCTCGGTGAATTCCTGCGGCGACATGGCGGCGAAATGTTCGTTGAAGTGCTCGACGATGACGCGGTCGATGCCGCCGTGTTCCAGCGCTTCGAGCTTGTCGCGCAGGTTGGCGATGCGCGCCGGGGCGCGGCTCAGGTCGTTGGCGCGGCGCGCGAAGTATTCGCGCGGATGCGGCTCGAAGGTCATCACGGCCGCTTCCAGGCCGAGCGCGTCGGCAGCCGCCCGCACGCGCGCGAGCAACGCCTGGTGTCCGCGGTGGACACCGTCGAAGTTGCCGATCGTGAGGGCGCAGGGTGCGCGCGCCTGGTCATTGGGAAGTCCGCGAAATACCTTCATTGGTTCCAGAGTGCCATGCTCGCCCGTGAATCCGGGGTGAAAGTCTGATTATACGGTATCGGCTTGTTGCATAGCGGAAGAGGGCGGGGAGGGAACGGGGAATAACTCGACTGTTCGAGCCGACGCTCACGTGTTCGCTGCGTCGGCGCTGACGTAGGGTGGGCACTCCGTGCCCACGCGGTTTCGTGCGCAAGCGTTTGCGTTGACGGTGAAATGTCGCTCGTAACGTGGAGCCAGGCCTGGTCCCTCATCCGTGGATGTCCGTCATAGGCGTTTCGAGCGGGTCATCACGGCAAGCGAATGCGGATACGTGCGTACCGCGTGGGCACGGGGTGCCCACCCTACGGTTGAGTCCGCGTCACCAATGACACCGCTGGTTGCTGCCGGATGCGATTCATGATCCGTAAAAAAAACGCCGCCCCGAAGGGCGGCGCTGTCACGCATCGAAGCGGTCGACCGATCAAGCCAGCGGCTTGTTGATCGCCATGATCCAGTAACGGGCCAGGTCGGCGGTGCCTTCCTTGCCTGCGACGGTTTTCAGGGTGCTGATCGCTTGCTGCTTCTTGCCGGCGGCGGCGTAGGCTTCGCCCAGGCGCAGCTTGGCTTCGTCAGGGTACTTCAGGCCGCCTGCCTTGATGGCGCTTTCCATCAGTTTCAGGCCCTTGTCGGCTTGGCCCGACTGCACCATGCTGTAGCCGAGGCCCACCAGGTTGTCGTTGTCCTTGGCCGCCGTGTACTCGGCTTCCAGGGCAGCGATGCCCTTGTTCTGGTCGGCCAGGGTCTTCTCAGCCAGGTCCTTCAGGCGCTGGTGACGGGGTGCGTCGGTGCCGGTGCCCAGGGCGCCGCTCTTGTAGCCCTTGTCGATGATCTTCAGGGCTTCGGCTGGAGCCTTGGCCTGCAGCACGAGCTGGGCCATTTCCATGTACTCGCTCGGCTTCTTGAGCAGGTTGTTGGCGAGCTTCAGGCGGTAGACGTCGACGGCCAGGCGGCCCGAGAAGCCAGGTTTGCCCTGGACGCGGTTCAGCAGGTCGTTCCAGTACTGGGCCTTCGGATAGCTGGCGGCCAGTTTCTCGATGGTGTTGACGTAGCCGACCTTGTCGTTCTTTTTCAGCTGGATATTGGCCAGCATGCCGAGCATGTCTTCATTCATGCGGCCCGATTTCTCGGCGGTGCGCAGCTCGGATTCCAGGGCGGCGACATTGCCCTGTTTGTAATAGTTTTGCAGCAGGTAGGCGCGCAGTTTCGGATCGTCGCGGTCTTTCAGCTGGCGCTGGATCGCTTCGTTTGCCTTGTTCAGGTCGCCGGCGCGCATGTAGATGCCGATCAGGCCTTCCGAGAACTGGCCGCGTTCGCCAGCCGACAGCTTGCCGGAAGCGATCAGGGCTTCGAAGGACTTTGCGGCGGTGTCGTAGTCGCCGGCCGACGAAGCTGCCGAGGCGCGCACGCGCTCGATCAGGAAGCTTTCGTTGGCGGTCTTGTTGGACACCTTGTCCGCTTCGCGCAGTTTTGCCAGGGCGTCCTTGTGCTTGCCCTGTTTCATCAGCGCCTGGGCTGCCTGCAGCGGCTTGCCGATGTCGGCGCGCACGGCTTCCGCCGCGTGGGCAGGGGCCAGGCCAATAACGGGAGTTGCTGCGGTGAAGCCGAGGGCGGCCAGTGCGAGGCCGAGGTGTGCGAGACGGAGTTTGCTCATGTGTCGAAAATCCTCTTTGAAAATGGACACGGCAGGGAAACCCTGCCGTGTTGGTCAAACCTGGTGCGGTTACTGGAACTGCTCGTTACCGACCATACCGATCTTGGTGACGCCGAGACGCTGGGCGGTAGCCATGACACCGGCAACAACCTTGTACTCGACCAGCTTGTTCGGACGCAGATGCACTTCCGGCTGGTTGGGCTGGGCTGCCACTTCATTCATCTTGGCTTCCAGGGTCGCACGATCCGTGATTGCCTGGCCGTCCCAGAGAACGGTACCGTCGAAGTCAACGTCGATCGTGACGACCCGGGGCTCTTCCGTCTGCGGCGGCGGGGTGCCGACCGGCATGTTCAGATTGACCGAGTGGTTTTGCTTCGGAATCGTGATAATCAACATGATAATCAAGACCAACAGAACGTCGATCAAGGGGGTCATGTTCATTTCCATCATCGGTTCCGGATCAGCTCCTTTGGCGGAGCCTGAACCTACGTTCATACCCATGGTGTTTCCTTTTCAAATGTTGGGAGTACGTGAACCGGGCCAGGGCCCGGTTCACTGGGCCGCACTTTATCAGCCGCCCTTGTCAGGTGGTTCGATGACGAAACCGACCTTTTGCACCCCAGCACGCTGTGCCGTGTAGATGACCCGGCCAATCGATTCGTATCGAGTGGTCTGGTCGCCACGCACCTTCACTGCAGGTTGCGGCACTTTCACCGATTGCTCCGCGAAGAACTTGAACAGCTCGTCCGTGTTCGCGATGCGCGACTGGTTCCAGTACATCTCGCCGTCTTTGTTGACGGTGATGTTGATGTCTTCCGGCGCAGTCTTGGTGACCTGGTTCGTTTCCGCCGGCAGATTCACTTTTTGCAACTGCAGGACCACCGGGCTGGTGATCAAGAAGATGATCAGAAGAACCAACATGATGTCGACGAGCGGCGTCGTGTTGATCTCTGACATCACGGCATCATCATCTCCTGAATCGGAGCCGACACTCATTGACATAATTTATCCAATCTTATTAGATGGACCGGAATTAGCCGATCTTCTTGGCCGACGCAGCAGCGCGTGCGGCTTCCGAGGTGTTCATCGCGCCCGAGATCAGGACCGAGTGCACGTCGGCGCTGAACGAACGGATGTCTTCCATGGCCGACTTGTTGCGGCGGACCAGCCAGTTGTAACCCAGGACGGCAGGAACTGCAACGAACAGACCGAAGGCGGTCATGATCAGTGCTTCACCCACAGGACCTGCAACCTTGTCGATCGACGCGTTACCCGACATGCCGATGGCGGTCAGTGCGTTGTAGATGCCCCAGACGGTACCGAACAGGCCGATGAACGGCGAGGTCGAACCAACGGTTGCCAGGAACGACAGGCCATCTTGCAGACGCGACTGGACGCGGTCCACTGCGCGCTGGATCTGCATGGTCACCCAGGTCGACAGGTCGATCTGCTCGAGCAGGGCGCCGTCGTGGTGCTGGGTTGCCTTGGTGCCGGTTTCAGCGATGAAGCGGAATGGCGAACCTTCTTTCAGCGCGGCCGAACCGGCAGCGATCGAGTTGGCTTTCCAGAACTTCTGCGACACTTCTTTCGACTGGCGCATGATCTTCGACTGGTCGATCAGCTTGGTGATGATGATGTACCACGAACCCATCGACATCAGCGACAGGATGATGATGGTGCCCTTGTTGACGAAGTCGCCTTCTTCCCACATGGCCTGGAAGCCGTACGGGTTGTGGACTTCTTCTTTTTCGCCAGCAGCGGCGGCCGGAGCGGCTGCGTCGCCTGCAGGAGCGGCGGCTGCGTCAGCGGCCGGAGCGGCTGCTGCGTCGCCTGCCGGAGCGGTTGCCGCCGGGGCTTCTGCGCCTGCGGCCGGTGCGTCAGCGAAGGCTGGTGCGGAGACCAGGGCCGATGCCGCCGTAACCGAGAACAGGACAGCCGCCAGAACAGCGGACAAACGGGTATTCTTAAACATGCTTCCTCCAGAAATATAAAATAGACAGTTCGCTGATCAGATGACAACGAAAATCATAATGTGAGACGGTGAGCTGTCTCGGTTTATTGGTCCAGCGACCAGACGTACTGAACTGGAGCCCATGCCTGCTGAGGCGAACCGTTGACGACGGCCGGTTTGAAGCGGCACTTGCCGATGGCAGCCTGAGCGGCCCTGTCCAGATCACGCGAACCACTCGATTTCGTGACCTTGGAGTCCAATGCGCGGCCATCCACACCGATCAGGAACGAAAGCGTCGTCGTACCTTCTTCTTCGTTACGTGCTGCCGACTTCGGATACTCTGGCTTGGCGCAGGTGCTGAAGTCTGCGACTGCCGGGGTGCTGACCGGTGCCGGTGCCGGGCCTGGAGGCGCAGCTGGCGGAGCGGGTGGTGCCGGTGGCGCCAGATTGGTCGTCGGTGGCGGCGTATTCGTCGCGGCTACAATGGTGTTTTGCGGCGGCGGCGGTTGCTGCACCTGGACCTCGACCGGCGGAATGAATGGCGGCGGCGGTGCCTTCATTTCCGGCGGTGGCGGTGGCGGCGGGGTTTCCGGTGGCGGAGGCGGTTTCACCTCTTCAATCAGCTTGGTCTCCACTGCCTCCTGCACCTTCGTGATCACTTTCGTACCGAGACCATTAATGATCCCCCAGCCGACCAAGACGTGCAACAGGACCACAATGGTGATACCAGTGAGATTCTTCCCCGGTTCCTTATCATGTGAAAAATTCATGCCTGCTTTCTCCAATACCAACTCTTTTTGTTGCTACTAAACCCACAAAACACGACGAAAAGACAAGGCCGCATCCGGGACATCGGCGAATTATACCTACGAATTCTTTTTTGCACAGGTATTTTTGAGGCCCTGAAACGCACGTAAATGCCTGTAAAAACAAGCAATACAGCTCATCCGGCCGCACTCTTGCTGTGCAAAAAAGCGCAGTCAAATACTAGCAAAAATTACAAGAAACCACCTTGTTTCCGTACCAACTGTAGAACATCAGGAAAGACCAGCACCTCGACCGAATTTTGCACGCCGTATTTGCCGACTAGCAAATATCATATAGTGCAATGCTGAGCTTTTTGCAAACTATAGCCAGTTTCACCAAAGTAGGGCGTGCGCTAGGTAACACAGCAATAGAGTGCACGGGGCATGGCCATGAGTCCCGATGATGTCGATACAACTTATTGATATGGCTCAGTAGAAGAGTTGCAAAAAAGCACGAATCCGCAAGGATCCGTGCCTTTCATTTGCTTTTTGGAAGGGCTTGGAGGAGGGAATGCGCTCAGCGGTTGCGTTTCTCGCGCCGGCAATCGAGGAAGCTGACCACGTGGCCAGCGGTGTCGACGGTTTCCAGGCGCACGTCGAAACCCCAGAGCCGGGCTACGTGCTTCAGCACCTCCTGGGCCTGGCCGCTCAAGGGGCGGCGCTGGAACTGGGTATGGCGCAGGGTCAGGGCGCGGTCGTCGCGGGTATTCACCTGCCAGACCTGGATGTTCGGCTCGCGGTTGCCGATATTGTATTGCTCGGCCAGCTGCTGGCGCACATAACGGTAGCCGGCTTCGTCGTGGATGGCGGAAATGGTCAGCTTGTCGCTGCGGTCGTCGTCGAGCACGGCGAAGAAATGGAAGTCGCGGATCAGCTTGGGCGACAGGTACTGGGCAATGAAGCTTTCGTCCTTGAAGTTGCGCATCGCAAAGTCGAGCGTCTTGCGCCAGTCGCTGCCGGCGATATCCGGGAACCAGGAGCGGTCCTCAATGGTCGGGTTCTCGCAGATGCGCCGGATGTCGCTCATCATCGCGAAACCGAGGGCATAGGGATTGATGCCGGAGTAGTACGGGCTGGTGGCGGCCGGCTGGTAGACCACGTTGGTATGGCTTTGCAGGAATTCGAGCATGAAGCCGTCGCCGACGATTCCTTCTTTATATAGTTCCTGCAAAATCGTGTAGTGCCAGAAGGTGGCCCAGCCCTCGTTCATTACCTGGGTCTGGCGCTGCGGATAGAAGTACTGTGAAATCTTGCGTGTGATGCGCACCAGTTCGCGCTGCCAGGGTTCCAGCAGCGGCGCGTACTTCTCGATAAAGTACAGCAGGTTTTCCTCGGGCTCGATGGGGAAGCGCGGTGGCGGGGCATCGCGTTCTTCTTCCTCGCGCCGCGGCACCGTGCGCCAGAGGGCATTGACCTGGGACTGCGCATACTCTTCGCGCTCCTTCTGGCGCGCCGCTTCCTGGGCCACCGACAGTTTCGCCGGCCGTTTATAGCGGTCGACGCCGTAGTTCTGGATCGCATGGCAGGAATCGAGCAGGTCTTCCACGGCGTCGATGCCGTAGCGCTGCTCGCATTCGGCAATGTAATTCTTGGCAAACACCATGTAGTCGACGATGGCCTCGGCATCGGTCCAGGTGCGGAACAGATAATTGCCCTTGAAGAAGGAGTTGTGGCCGTAGGCGGCGTGGGCAATCACCAGCGCCTGCATGGTCAGGCTGTTTTCCTCCATCAGGTAGGCGATGCACGGATTCGAGTTGATGACGATCTCGTAGGCCAGGCCCATCTGCCCGCGTTTATAACTTTTCTCGGTCGTCAGGAAGTGCTTGCCGAAGGACCAGTGGTTATACGACACCGGCATGCCGACCGACGTGTAAGCATCCATCATCTGCTCGGCGGTGATGATCTCGAGCTGGTTCGGGTAGGTGTCGAGGCCGAACTGTTGCGCGACCCGGCGGATTTCTTCGTGCGCCTGCTCGATCAGGTCGAAGGTCCACTCCGACTGCTCGGGCAGGGCGCGCGGGTTGGGGGTACGGTCGTCTGGCATATGCGTGCCTATCTATATAGTAGGGCTGGCTGCGCGGGATGCTCCCGCCTATTTCGGCTGCTTCTTGAACAACTCGCGGAACACCGGATAAATGTCGGCCGGCGTCACGATTTTCTGCATGGCGAAATTCGGGTGGTGGGCCGCCACCTCGGTATATTGCTCCCACAAATTCTGGGGCGGACCGTCGGTAATCTCGACATAGGTGTAGTACTGGACTTTCGGCATGATGCCGTTGCTCAGCAGCTGCTTGCACAGCACCGAATCGTTGTCCCAGTTGTCGCCGTCCGAGGCCTGGGCCACGTAGGTATTCCAGTCGGCGGTAGAGTAGCGCTCGCCGATCACCTTGTGCAGCAGGTGCAGGGCCGAGGACACCACGGTGCCGCCGGATTCGCGCGAGTGGAAGAATTCGTCCTCGTCGACTTCGGCCGCGGCCGTGTGGTGGCGGATGAAGACGACGTCGATGCGTTCGTACACGCGCTTCAGGAACAGATACAGCAGGATGAAGAAGCGCTTGGCCGTGTCCTTGCGCGTTTCGTCCATCGAACCCGAGACGTCCATGATGCAGAACATCACGGCCTGGGTGCTGGGCTTCGGCACCTTGATGCGGTTGCTGTAGCGCAGGTCGAAAGGATCGATGAAGGGAATCGCGTTGATGCGCGTGTGGTAGTGGTGGATCTGGCGCCGCAGTTCGATCACGCGCGGATCGTCCTCGCTCGCTTCCTGCTCGTGCAGGGCCTGCAATTCCTGCTTGGCGCGTTCGAGTTCGCGCCGGCTCGGGCCGCCGACGGCGATGCGCCGGCCGAGGGCGCCGCGCAGCGAGCGCAGCACGTGGATGTTGGACGGCGTGCCGGACACGTTGTAGCCGGCGCGCTGGGTCTTGAAGTCGACCGTCTGGGTCAGTTGGGTCTTGACCATGTTCGGCAGTTCAAGATCCTCGAAGAAGTAGTTCATGAACTCTTCACGCGAGAGTTCGAAAATGAAATCGTCCTCGACGGTCTGCTCGCTGTTGCCGGCGCGTCCGCGCCCTGAGCCGCCGCCGCCACTGCGCGGGCGGTTGAACTGGTCGCCTTTCTGGTATTCGGTATTGCCGGGATTGATGGTTTCCCACACGCCGCCGTGGGCATGGCCGAAGTGGGGTTCGTTGACGTCCTTGACCGGGATCGAGACCTTTTCGCCGTTCTCGATGTCGGTGATCGAGCGGCCCTTGATGGCGCGCCCGACCGCATCCTTGATTTGCGCCTTGTAGCGGCGCAGGAAGCGTTCGCGGTTGACGGCGGACTTGTTCTTGCCCTGCAAGCGTCGGTCGATGAGGTAAGTCAAAACATGCCTCCTGCTGAAATTCGGGGCGGGCCGGCGTCGCATGGATACGCTGCGCGGCACCCCTATCTTAATCCTCCCCGTGCGCATGCGGGGTGCGCACGGCTGGCAGGGTCGTCAAAAATGCGCAGGCCGGACGGACATGTTGCCCGGCGGCGCCTCGATGTCCCTGCAGCGGACGGGCGCCAGAGGCGGACGCCCGTCCTCCTTGCTTACGAGGACTTGCGCACGCGCAGATACCATTCGCACAGCAGGCGTACTTGCTTGGCCGTGTAGCCTTTTTCCACCATACGGTTCACGAAGTCGGCGTGCTTGGTCGCATCCTCGGCGCTGGCCTTGGCATTGAACGAAATAACCGGCAAAAGTTCCTCCGTATTCGAAAACATTTTTTTCTCGATGACGGTGCGGAACTTCTCGTAGCTGGTCCAGGCCGGGTTCTTGCCGCCATTGGTGGCACGCGCGCGCAGGCCGAAGTTGACGATCTCGTTGCGGAAATCCTTCGGGTTCGAAATGCCGGCCGGCTTTTCGATTTTCTCCAGCTCGGCATTCAGCGATTCGCGGTCGAAACTTTCGCCGGTGTCCGGGTCGCGGAATTCCTGGTCCTGGATCCAGAAGTCGGCAAAGGTGACGTAGCGGTCGAAGATGTTCTGGCCGTATTCGGAATAGCTTTCCAGGTAGGCGGTCTGGATTTCCTTGCCGATGAAGTCGACATAACGCTGGGCCAGGTGCTCCTTGATGTAGGAGTGGTAGCGCTGTTCCTGTTCCGGCGGGAACTGCTCGCGTTCGATCTGCTGCTCCAGCACGTACAGCAAATGCACCGGATTGGCGGCGACTTCGGTGTTATCGAAGTTGAAGACTTTCGACAAAATCTTGAAGGCGAAGCGCGTCGACAGCCCATTCATGCCTTCGTCCACGCCGGCATAATCCACGTATTCGTGCAGGGATTTCGCCTTGGGGTCGGTGTCCTTCAGGTTGTCGCCATCGTAGACCAGCATTTTCGAATACACGCTGGAATTTTCCGGGTCTTTCAGGCGCGACAGGATCGCGAACTGCGCCATCATGCGCAGCGTGCCCGGTGCGCAGGGCGCACGCTCGAGCGAAGAATTGCGAATCAGCTTGTCGTAGATCTTGATTTCGTCCGACACGCGCAGGCAATACGGCACTTTCACGATATAGATACGGTCGAGGAAAGCCTCGTTGTTGCGGTTGTTGCGGAAGCTCTTCCACTCCGATTCGTTCGAGTGCGCCAGGATGATGCCCTCGAAGGGAATCGCACCAAAACCCTCGGTGCCCTTGTAGTTGCCTTCCTGGGTGGCGGTGAGCAATGGGTGCAGCACCTTGATCGGCGCCTTGAACATCTCGACGAATTCCATCAGGCCCTGGTTCGCCAGGCACAGGCCGCCGGAATAGCTGTAGGCGTCGGGATCATCCTGCGAATAATCCTCGAGCTTGCGGATATCCACTTTACCGACCAGGGACGAAATATCCTGGTTGTTTTCGTCGCCCGGTTCGGTCTTCGAAATGGCGATCTGTTTCAAAATCGACGGATAGCGTTTGACGACGCGGAACTTGTTGATGTCGCCGCCGAATTCGTGCAGGCGTTTCACGGCCCAGGGGCTGGGGATCGAGCGCAAATAGCGGCGCGGGACGCCGTAGTCTTCTTCGAGGATGACGCCGTCTTCTTCTTCGTTGAACAGGCCCAGCGGCGACTCGTTCACGGGCGAACCCTTGATCGCGTAGAAGGGCACCTGTTCCATCAGGTGTTTCAGCTTTTCCGCAATCGACGACTTGCCGCCGCCGACCGGCCCCAGCAGATACAGGATCTGCTTGCGCTCTTCCAGGCCTTGCGCCGCATGGCGGAAGTAGGAGACGACCTGCTCGATGACTTCCTCCATCCCGTAGAACTCCTGGAAGGCGGGATAGATCTTGATGACCTTGTTGGCGAAGATGCGCGACAGCCGCGGATCGAGCCGGGTATCGACCAGTTTCGGCTCGCCGATGGCGGCGAGCATGCGCTCCGGCGCGCTAGCATAGGTCAGCGGGTCTTTCTTGCACAGGGCAAGATACTCCGACAGGGAATACTCTTCTTCCCGGGTACGCTCATAACGGGCTGCGTAGTTGTCAAAAATGGTCATGTGGATGTCCTTTAGTTTGCTAACGACGATCACTGTCACGACAGTCGAACCATGCCGACTGCCAAGTCCCGTTTTTTCTTGGCGTACTTCCTTGTTATGAGCGGGCGCCCCGGGTAGCGCCGCGCAGGTGGCGGCGGCTCGGGCGGGTACTTCTTGTTCTGATCGGCTTGTGACCGAATTTTCCTCTGTGGAGAGTCTTCTTGTATTGCTGAAATTTATTATGTGCCTATCCGTTCTCGAAGTCAAAGCAGTATCGTGTGCACGACCGTAACAGCAACAAGTCTTTGATTGTGAAGGGAAAACAAGGTTTTTCAGGCAGTGCGGAGAAGGGCGAAAAATGGATGGGGCGAACCTCGCCAGAGGTGTGTTTCGCCCTGTTTTCGCGATGCAAACTGATGAGTTGTCAAAAGCTTTCAATCGATAGTGCACGATACCGCCAAGGGGTGGCGCACGCATCCTGCATACTGGTTACAGCCTCGCTTATGCCCCTGCTTTTCCAATGAAAACAGGGCGGCAGCGGCATCGGTTACACTTGCCGGTCAAGCCCTACCATATTGACTTTAGCTGGAGAAAATCATGCTGACCGAGCAACTGCGCACCACCCTTCAACAGATGCCGAAAGCGGAGCTCCACATCCATATCGAGGGCTCGCTGGAGCCCGAACTGATCTTTGCGTTGGCGCAAAGGAACGGCGTATCTCTGCCTTATCCATCGGTCGAGGCGTTGCGCCAGGCCTACGCTTTCAGTGACCTGCAATCCTTCCTCGACATTTATTACGCCGGCGCGAGCGTTTTGCTGACCGAGCAGGACTTCTACGACATGACCGCGGCCTACCTGGACAAGGCAGCCGCCGACAATGTGCGGCACGCCGAGATCTTCTTCGATCCGCAGACCCATACCGCGCGCGGCGTGCCGTTCGAGACTGTGATCAACGGTATCTGGCGCGCCTGCCAGGAAGGCCCGGTCAGCGCCACCCTGATCATGTGCTTCCTGCGTCACCTGTCGGAAGACGACGCCCTGGCCACGCTGGAGCAGGCGCTGCCGCACCGCGGCAAATTCATCGGCGTCGGCCTCGATTCCTCGGAAGTCGGCCACCCGCCGGAAAAGTTCGCGCGCGTGTTCGAGCGTGCGCGCCAGCTCGGCCTGCGCCCCGTGGCGCATGCGGGCGAGGAGGGCCCGCCGGCCTATATCGAGAGCGCGCTCGACGTCTTGCAAGTCGAGCGCATCGACCACGGCGTGCGCTGCCTGGAAAGCCCGGAACTGGTCGAGCGCCTGGTGCGCGAACAGATGGCGCTCACCGTGTGCCCGCTCTCGAACATCAAGCTGCGCGTGTTCGACGTGATGGCCGCGCACAACCTGCGCACCCTGCTCGACAAGGGCCTGGCCGTCACCATCAACTCCGACGACCCGGCCTATTTCGGCGGCTACCTGAACGAGAACTTCATCGCCGCCTTCGATGCGCTGCCGCTGGACGTCTCGCATGCGCGGCAACTGGCGCGCAACAGCTTCGCCGCCGCCTTCCTGGGCGACGAACCGAAGCGCGCCTTCCTGGCCGAAGTCGACAGCTTCTTCGAACACGCGGCGGCCGACACCGTCGTCAACCCGACTTAACGCAGCGATAAAAACAAGGAGCCGCCCGTGCTGACCCAGTCCCTCCGCATGACCGCGCGCGACTGGCGCGCGGGCGAACTGCGCTTCCTGCTGGTGGCGCTGATCGTCGCCGTTGCCGCGCTATCGTCCGTCGGCTTCTTCATCGACCGTATGCGCGCCGGCCTGGCGCGCGACGCCAACCAGCTGCTCGGCGCCGATCTGCTGGTGAATGCCGACCAACCGGTGCTGCCCGCCTGGCGCGCGGAAGCCGAGCGGCGCGGCCTGCTGCTGGCCGACACCGTTACCTTCCCCAGCATGGCGCAGGGCGGGGAGGGCGAGGATTCTCAGGCCCAGCTGGCATCGATCAAGGCCGTTTCGAATGGCTATCCGCTGCGCGGCGACCTGAAGATCACGACCAACCCGGATGACGCCAGCAGCGCCATCGGCCAGCGCACGCGCGAAGTGCCGGCGCCGGGCACAGTCTGGGTGGACGCCAACCTGCTGCCGGCGCTGGGCGTAAAAGTCGGCGACGCGCTGCAGCTGGGCGACAGCCGCTTCACCATCGCGCAACTGGTTGCGGCCGAGCCGGACCGCGGCGCCTCGTTCGCCAACTTCGCACCGCGCGTGATGCTGAATTTGTCGGACCTGCCGGCCACCGGCCTGGTCGACAACTTCGCGCGCGTGACCTACCGCATGCAGGTGGCGGCGCCGTCGAAGAACGACCTGGCGCGGGTGCGTGACTACGACACCTGGGTACGGGCGCGCATCGGCGCCGACAATGTAAAAGGCGTGCGCGTCGAGTCGCTCGAAAACGGCCGCCCCGAAATGCAGGCCACGCTGGACCGCGCCGACCGCTTCCTGTCGCTGGTCGGCCTGCTGTCGGCCATGCTGGCGGCCGTCGCGGTGGCGATGGCGGCGCGCCGCTTCATGCAAAGGCACCTGGACGCCTGCGCCATGCTGCGCTGCCTCGGCATGACCCAGAACCAGGTCGGCGCCATGTACCTGATCGAATTCGCCTTGGTCGGCCTGGTGGGCAGCCTGATTGGCGTGGCCGTGGGCTTCGCCGCCCATTTCGTGCTGCTGGAACTGATCGGCACCTTGCTGCCGGCCGACCTGCCGCCGGTGTCGGTCCTGCCGGCGCTGCAGGGCATCGCCACCGGCATGCTGCTGCTGGTCGGCTTTGCCCTGCCGCCGGTGCTGCAATTGCGGAACGTGCCGCACAACCGCGTGATCCGGCGCGAACAGGCCGCGCCACAACCGATGGCGCTGGCGACCTACGGCCTGGGTACGGGCGTGTTCGTCGCGCTGCTGCTGTGGCAGGCGGGCGACCCGAAACTGGCATTGATCACCGCCGGCGGCTTCCTGGCCGGCTTCGCCTTCTTCGCGTTCGTCGCCTGGCTCGGCCTGCGCCTGCTGCGCCGCCTGCGCGGCCTGTCCAGCAACCAGAGCTGGCGCTTTGCCGTCACCTCGCTGCAGCGCCGCCCCGGCGCCACCATAGTGCAAGTAGTGTCGCTGGCGCTGGGCCTGATGGCGCTGCTGCTGCTCACCGTCGTGCGCGGCGACCTGGTCGCGGCCTGGCAGCGCTCGACGCCGGAAAATGCGCCGAACCGCTTCATCATCAATGTGCTGCCCGACCAGAAGGACGACGTCACGAAGCGCATCGCAAGCGCAGGCGTCGAGAAGCCGGTGCTGTACCCGATGATCCGCGGCCGCCTGACCGCGGTGAACGGCCAGCCGGTCACCTCCAGCACCTATACGAGCGACGATGCGCGCCGCCTGGCGAACCGCGAATTCAATTTGTCGACGACGGCGGATGCGCCCGAAGGCAACGACATCGTCGCCGGCAGCTGGTACAAGGATGCGCCGGGCGTGTCGGAGGCCTCGGTCGAGCAGGGCATCGCAAAAACCCTGGGCCTGAAGCTGGGCGACGTGATGCGCTTCGACATGGCCGGCATCGTGGTCGACGCGAAGATCACCAGCCTGCGCAAGCTCGAATGGGGCTCGATGCGCGCCAACTTCTTCGTCATCATCAACCCGCAAGCGATGACGAATGCGCCGGCCACCTACATGACCGCCTTCCACCTGCCCGAGCGCGGCGCGAACCTTGCCAGCACGCTGGCGCGCGCCTACCCGAACCTGACCGTGATCGACGTCAGCGGCATCATCCGCCAGATCCAGGAAGTGGTCGACCAGGTGGTGACGGCGGTGGAGTTCCTGTTCCTGTTCACGCTGGCGTCGGGCGTGCTGGTGCTGTATGCGGCGCTGATGGGATCGCAGTCCGAGCGTACGCGCGAAGCAGGGCTGTTACGGGCGCTGGGCGCCACGCGCAAGCAATTAGCGACGGCGCAGCGCATCGAGTTCGTGCTGGTCGGCGGCCTGGCCGGCTTGCTGGCGGCGACCGGCGCGGCGGCGCTGGGCTGGGGACTGGCCACTTACCAGTTCAAGTTCGAATGGGCCTTCGAGCCGGGCGTGTGGCTGGCCGGCGTTGCGGTCGGTGCGGCCTGTGCCCTGGTCGGCGGCTGGCTGGGCCTGCGCAGCGTGCTGCGCCAGCCGCCGCTGCAAACGCTGCGCGAAGCGTAGGCGCGTTGTAGTAAGCGCATTGTAAATCCCGGCGCCGGCCGTTCCCATCGGGGCGGCCGGCGCGTATCATCACGGTATGTCCGAGAACCAAACCCTGTACGAAATCATCGGCGGCGAAAGCCGCTTGCGCGAACTGGTCGACCGCTTCTACGACCTGATGGAACTGGAGCCGGAATTCGCCGGCATCCACGCGCTGCACCCGAAACCCAACGACAGCTCGCGCGAGAAGCTGTTCATGTTCCTGTCCGGCTGGATGGGCGGGCCCGACCTCTTCATCGAACGCTACGGCCACCCGCGCCTGCGCGCACGCCACCTGCCGTTCGCCATCGGCACGAGCGAGCGTGACCAGTGGCTGCGCGCCATGGCCTGGGCGATGGAAGACATCGGCATGGACGACGACTTGCGCATGCGCCTGATGCAGTCCTTCTACCAGACCGCCGACTGGATGCGCAACAAGGCCGACTGAGATGACGACCCTCCAATTCGCGCTACTCGCTGCGGCCGCGCTGGTCATGATCGTCCTCCAGGTGCTGGTCCTGCTGCGCGCGCGCCCGGGCGATGGGCAGGGCAGCGGCCAGCAGTTCGAACGCGTCGAGCGCGAGCTGCGCCTGGAACTGCAGCACAGCGCGCAGGCCACGCGCCAGGAACTCGTGGACCACATGGCCCGGCACCAGGCGGCCACCGTCCAGCAACTCGACAGCATGCGCCAGCAGATGCAGCTGCATGCCGCCGGCGGCCGCGAGGAACAGGCGCGCGCCCTGAAGCGCTTCGCCGACACCCTGCAGCAGACGCTGGCGAATCTCACCGAATCGAACGCCCAGCGCATGCTGGAAGTGCGCGCCACGCTGGAAACCAAGATCCGCGACCTGCAACTCGATAACGCCAGGCGCCTCGAAGAGATGCGCCAGACCGTCGACGAAAAGCTGCACACGACGCTGGAAAACCGCCTCACCGAATCCTTCCGCCACGTCTCCGAGCGCCTGGAAAAAGTGCACCAGGGCCTGGGCGAGATGCAGCAGCTGGCGATCGGCGTGGGCGACCTGAAGCGGGTGCTCACCAACGTGAAGACACGCGGTACCTGGGGCGAGGTACAACTTGAGATGCTGCTCGAGCAGGTGCTCACCGTCGACCAGTATGCGAAGAACGTCGAGACGGTGGTCGGCACCAACGCGCGCGTCGAATTCGCGATCAAGCTGCCTGGCGTGGTCGATGGCGGGGCGCCCTTGTGGCTGCCGATCGACGCCAAGTTCCCGAAGGAGCAGTACGAGCGCCTGCTCGAGGCCCAGGACCGGGCCGACGCCGATGGCGTGGCGCGCCACGGCGCCGAGCTGGAACGCGCGGTGCGCGGCGAAGCCAAGACCATCTGCGACAAGTACGTGTCGCCGCCGCAGACCACCGATTTCGCCATCCTGTTCCTGCCGACCGAAGGCCTGTACGCCGAAGTCATGCGCCGTCCCGGCCTGGCCGACGACCTGCAGCGTTCCCTGCGCGTGACGATCGCCGGCCCCTCGACGCTGACCGCGCTGCTGAACAGCCTGCAGATGGGCTTCCGCACGCTGGCGCTGGAAAAGCGTTCGTCGGAAGTGTGGCAGGTGCTGGGCGCGGTGAAGACCGAGTTTGGCAAATTCGGCGACGTGCTGGCCGCCACCAAGGCGACGCTGGAAAAGGCCGCGAAGAACATCGAAAACGCCGAAGTGCGCAGCCGCCAGATGGCGCGCAAGCTGAAATCGGTAGAGGCCTTGCCGAGCGAGGCCGCGCAGCTGATGCTGGGGCCGGACGGCGCGGACCGGGACGATTGAACGCGCGCCGGTCGTAACGGCTCGACGCATTCTCCGCCATGCGCGCCACCATGCCCCGCTATCGCTGGCTCCGCACCGGCAACACCTGGTTTTTCACGCTGGTGTCGTTCCGGCGCAATCCTGTCCTGTGTTTGCCGCCGCTTCGCTCGGCATTACGCCGGGCCATCGTCGACGTCCGCGCCACCCATCCTTTCGACATCGACGCATGGGTGCTGATGCCGGACCACCTGCATTGCATCTGGACCCTGCCCGAGGGGGATGCCGACCATGCGACGCGCTGGGCGATGATCAGGAGCGCGGTGTCGCGCGTTGCCCTGGTGTCCACGGTATCGACCGGTACGCGCAATCCATCGCGCATCGAACACCGCGATGCGTCGATCTGGCAGCGGGGCGTCGATGTGCAGCAGATCCGCAGCGACCGCGCGTTCGAGCAGCACATGGATTACATCCATTTCAATCCGGTGCGGCATGGCCATGCGGCGCGTGCGGCGGATTGGCCGTATTCGACGTTTCACCGGTACGTGAAGCAGGGTGTGTATCAGGCCGATTGGAGTGGGTCGCCGCAGGTGGAAGCGATGTGGATCGAGTAGGGCGGCATGGCGAGGCGCCTCATTATCTGCGGCTTATCTGCACCTTATTGACATATTCCCGGCGCCGGCATGGCGTCCGTGACGAGCTGGAGTCCGTATTCCGCCGACGGGTCGTGCCGCATCAGCGTGACGACGCATCGTTCGGCGCGTGCTTCAACGGTGAAGTCATAGGTCTGGCCCGCCTGTGGCATGAAGCGCAGCGACGGCGAACAGTGGCCCGCACCTTGCTTGAATTCGGTCGTCAACTGCACCATGCGGCCTGCCGGCACGTTCGCATGGCCGCGCGTGTCGGGGTGCAAGGCGAATGCGGTTCCGGAGACGCAGATGTGGGGCCGGTCGACGTTCACGAAACGGACCTGCGCAAGCGCTTCCGACGGCGCCGGCTGGTAATCGGGTGCGGCGCAGGCGCAGAGCGTCATCACGCACAGCGTCATAGAGAACCACACGCCAGGCGAGCCGTTCCAGCGCTTCATGTCGGGTCCTTGAACACGATGGGCTTCAGGTCGGCCAGCGTTTGCGCGGTGGACAGCAAGCCGGGGCCGGCTGCCGGGTGCAATTTGATGTAGACCTCCGCATGCGGAATGCCGAGCAAGGTCGTTGGCCGGACGGTGCTGGCGCGGCGGTCCTGCAGCGCGTCGGCCAGCGTCTGGTACAGGGCGAAGTAGGGACTGCCTTCGCGCTGGGCGATCTCTGCGCACCGGTACAAGGCGTAGTGCTGGACCTGGTACATCAATATCGCTTGATTGCCGGCATACCTTACCTTGATCAGTCCGCCCGGCCCTCGTTCCTCATCGTAGCCGCCCCCCGGATTTTTTACGAGCGAGGACGAGCGTGCGTCCTGGTAGGCCGTGGAGCATGCCGTCAGCGTCGCGGCCAGCACCAGGGCCAGCGCCAGACTGCAGCTTGTCTTGTGATTGCGCATGGGCGGCGGCCAGCTTAGCGGGACACGCTGACTCCGGGCACATAAGGCGTCGACGCGTGCCGCTCGCCGTTCTTGACCGTGCCGGCCAGCGTCTTGACGCATGAGTAATCAGGCATCGCCGTCGGAATGGTCCGGTTGTCCTGGTCCGTCAGCGTTATCCGGCAAGTACGGTTATCGCCTTCGGTCTGGAGCATGGCGAGATAACGCTTGCCGTTTTCGGGGGTAAAGGTCGCGGTGACGGAACAGCCCCAATTGCCCTTGAATCCCTGCGCGTTGAGGGTCGTCAGTGCGAAGGTGAGCGGTTTGCCTGGAGTCAGAGGGATGGTGGAAAGCGCTTCCTGGCTGTTCATGGAAGTCTTGCTTGCTTTCATCTCTGCCGCTTCACAGTGTTCGTTGGCAAAGGTGTAGAGATTACCTCCGCGCATGACCATCGTGCCCGTGGCGTCGTTATTGATGTGCGCCGTCAGCGAGTTCGGCAAGTCGTTCTGGACCGCGGGGCCGTGGGCGCAGCCCGTCAATGCAACGATAAGAATCGAATGGAAAACACCGTTTTTCAGCTTCATATTATCCGAGTAAAAAAATGGTAATTACTAGAAGTAAATTTTATCCATTTTTTAATACTCGAGCGACACTTATCTCTACTGTGGCGTTTTACACCAATCCCTCGAAAGGCAGGATATCGACCATGTCGCCAGCGGCGACATTCCCCTGCCCGTCATGCAGCACCACCATGCAATTCGCCTCCGACATCGAACGCAAAATGCCCGAACCCTGGGCGCCGGTGATGCGCACCTGCGGCATGCCGTCCGCGCCGTGCGACAGGATGCCGCGCTGGTACTCGGTGCGGCCCGGCTTTTTGCGGATCGCGCCTTCGGAGCGCGCACGCAGCAGCGGCAGTGGGGCATCGGCGCCCATCATGCGCAGCAGGGCTTCGCGCGCGAAGAAGTAGAACGACACCATCACCGCCACCGGATTGCCGGGCAGGCCGAACAAAAATGCGCTGCGCCCGTTCGAATTAATGCGGCCAAAGGCCAGCGGGCGGCCCGGACGCATGCCGATCTTCCAGAAGGTGACGTCGCCCAGGCGCGCCATGATCTGGCGCGTGTAGTCGGCCGCGCCCACCGAGACGCCGCCCGAGGTGATGATGGCGTCGGCGTTCTCGCAGGCGGTGCGCAGGGCCGCTTCCAGCGCCGCCGGGTCGTCGCGCACGATGCCCATGTCGACGATCTCGCAGCCCAGGCGCTGCAGCATGCCGTAGATGGTGTAGCGGTTGCTGTCGTAGACGCTGCCGGTATCGAGCGCCTGGCCGATCGAGCGCAGTTCGTCGCCGGTGGAGAAGAAGGCCACGCGCAGGCGCCGCACCACGGGCAGTTCGGCGATGCCGAGCGAGGCCACCAGGCCGAGGTCGGCCGGGCGGATGATCTTCCCGGCTTTCAGCGCCGCGCTGCCTGCTTTGAGGTCTTCGCCGGCAAAGCGGCGGTTGTCGCCGGCGCGGATGGTGCCGGCGCCCAGCACGATCTCGCCCGGGCTTTCCTGCGCCACGAATTCCTGCGGCACCACGCTGTCGCAGCCGGCGGGCATGACGCCGCCGGTCATGATGCGCACGCATTCGCCCGGCCCCGGCGCCACCTCGGAAGGACGGCCGGCGAACACGGTGCCGACCACGTTCAGGCGCGTGTCGCCGTCCGCCACCAGGTCCCCGCCGCGCAGCGCATAGCCATCCATCGCCGAGTTGTCGTGGGCCGGCACGTTGATCGGCGAGACGATGTCGCGCGCCAGCACACGGCCGAGGGCGGCGCGCAAGGCGACCTGCTCGACGGCGCCGACCGGCTGCACGAATTCGCGAATGACGCGCTGGGCGTCGCGCACCGGCAGCGCCTCGGGATCGTAGGCGGACAGGCAGCTCGTCACGTCGGCCAGCCGAGGCGGACGGGTAGGGTCGAGACTGTGCAGCTCGTCGAGCGTGTTGATGTTGCGGAAGGCGTCGGCATCCTCGAACAGCACCTCGACCGCCTTCAGGTCCTTGTACCAGCCATCCATGCGCCGGCCGCCTCCTGCCAGGTAGGAAGACAGGATCGGCAACAGCGCGGTCTTCACCAGGCAGAACACCGGATGCGCCTGTACCCGCATGCCCGGTTCCTGGGTCGCGGCAAAGGCGAGGTCGGCGTCCTGCTCTTGCAAGGCACTGAACAGCCGCTCGGCCAGGTCGGGCGGCAGGAAGGGCGAATCGCAGGGCGCGGTGAGCAGATACGGCGTTGCGCAGCGGCGCAGGCCAGTCTCCAGGCCAGCCAGCGGCCCGGCAAAGCCTCCAAGGTCGTCCTGCCACACCGGCACGCCGAAGGCGGCATAGGTGTCGAGGTTCTGGTTGGCGTTGATGGCCATGCTGGCCACTTGCGGCGCCAGGCGCGCCAGCACGTGGGCCGCCATGCTGCTGCCACGGAAGGGCTGCAGGCCCTTGTCGACGTGGCCCATGCGCGAGCCGCGTCCGCCCGCGAGGATCAAGCCGCTGATCGAATCGTTCTTGTTCATGCTTGTTATCCGCTGCTTGTCGTTAGCCGCCAATGTAGGACATTTCAACGCGCCGTGCGCCGCGCTGCAGGCCATCGGTATGGATGGTGCGCGTTTCCGAATAGCGGTCGTCGCGGCCGCGCCAGAGGCGGGCGACGGCGCCGGCGATCGCCAGGTCGTCGTGGCCGGCGCGCAGCAGGGCGCGCAGGTCGTGGCCGCGGGTGGCGAACAGGCAGGTGTAGAGCTTGCCCTCGGTCGACAGGCGCATGCGGCTGCAATCCTTGCAGAAGGCGCCGGTGACCGACGAGATGACGCCGACTTCGCCGCCGCCGTCGAGGTAGCGCCAGCGGGCCGCGGTCTCGCCCGTGTAGTTGGCGGCCATTGGCGCCAGCGGCAACTCGGCATCGATGCGCCGCACCACTTCGTTGGAGGGCACCACTTCGTCCATGTTCCAGCCGTTCGAGGCGCCCACGTCCATGTATTCGATGAAACGCAGGATCACGGGCGAGCCTTTGAAATGGCGCGCCATCGGCACGATCTGGTCGTCGTTGCTGCCGCGCTTGACCACCATGTTGACCTTGATCGGCCCCAGGCCCACGGCATGCGCCGCCTCGATCCCGGCCAGCACATCGCTAACTGCGAAATCGACGTCGTTCATGCGCTTGAAGACGGCGTCGTCGAGGGCGTCGAGCGAGACCGTCACGCGATCCAGGCCGGCGTCCTTCAGGGCCTGCGCCTTGCGCGCCAGGATCGAGCCGTTGGTGGTGAGGGTGATGTCGAGCGGGCGGCCGGAAACGGTGGGCAGGGCGCGCAGCATCGCCACCAGGTGTTCCAGGTTCTTGCGCAGCAGCGGCTCGCCGCCGGTGAGACGGATCTTTTCCACGCCGTGGGCGATGAAGATGCGTGCCACGCGCGTGATTTCCTCGAACGACAGCAAATCGCCGTGCGGCAGGTAGGGATAGTCCTTGCCGAAGACTTCTTTCGGCATGCAATACACGCAACGGAAATTGCAGCGGTCGGTAACGGAGATGCGCAGGTCGTGCAGCGGACGCGACAGGGCATCGGCCAGGTGGCCGGTGGGCGCGTCGGGAAGTGCGGGAACGGCGAGCGCGGGCGCGCGCAGGTCGTTCAGCATGATGATTTTTTCAGCCATGCGATACGATAGCATGCGAGGGCAAAGCGCACAGGCGAAGGGCGGAATCGGCCCCGGCCGCAGGCTGGTAGTGAGGTCGGTAAGCGAGCAAAAAAAGGGGAGCCCGCAGGCTCCCCTTTCATTGACAGCAACGCTGCCGGATTACTGGCGCGTATCGACCTGGACCAGCGGCTCGTCGACCGGCGCTGCGACCGGCTTGCGGGCACGGCCAAGGCGGACCGGAGCGGCGGCTGCCGCGGCGGCTTCCTGGGCTGCGCGCAGCTTTTCAGGATCGGTCGCTGCCAGAATCAGGCCGGCGCTGCCGAGCACTTCGTCGAGGTTGGCCGCAGGTGCGGGTGCAGCCTGGACCGGTGCAGGTTCGGCTTGCACCGGCGCGGCGACAGGTGCCGGCGCCTGGACGGGCGCGGCAGCCTGCACCGGCTCGGCGGCAGGCGCAGCAGCCTTGGCGACAGGTTCGGCAGCAGCTTCGGCGACAGGCGCAGCAACAGCTTGAGCAACAGGCTGAGCAACAACCGGCACATCAGCGATGGCGACAGGCTCGGTTGCCGGTACAACTTCCTGGGCGGCCGGCTGGACGGCCGGATTGGCCTGGCGTGCAGCGATCGAGGCCGAGGTCGGGAAGAACCAGGCGTCGGCGGTCGGCGTCTGCACCGCAGGCGTTGCAGCCTCTGCCTTGGCAGCGGCGGGAGCAGCAGCCTCGGCAGCCGGAGCGGCTTGCGCCGCAGCCTTGGCCTGGCCGGCCGCCACCGAAGCGGCGGTCGGGAATGGCCATGGGGCCAGGCGATCCTGCTTGGCTTCCTTCGGCGCGCGCGGCTTGCGGCCTGGCTTCTCGGCGCCGGCAGCAGCCTGGACCTTGGCGGCTTCTTCGTCGGCAACCGGCATGAAGGCCGGAGCGCCGTCGTGTTCGCCGTGCTCGCCTGCTTCCATGCCTTCCTGGTCACGGTCGCGGCGGTTACGGTTGCGGCCACCGCGGCGGCGGCGGCGGCGCGGCTCGTCGCCGCCTTCGCCATCGAGTTCCTCGCCATTAGGACCGGTCGAGACGACGGCTTTTACCGCGTGGTCGAGCTGGTCGCCATGCGGCGTGGTGGTCGACAGTTCGCTCACCGGCATTGGGATCGCCTCGATCGCGTTCAGTTCCTCAGCCTTGGCTTCGACCGGCTGAGGGCGTTCGCCACGCTCGCGCGGCTGACGCGGTGCGCGTTCCGGACGCTCGCCGCGTTCCTGGCGTTCGCCACGGTCCGCGCGCGGTGCCGCAGGGGATGTTGCCACGGCTGCCTGGGCAGTATCGAGCTGCTCGCGCGGCTCACGCGGTGCGCGCGGCTCGCGTTGTTCACGTGGCGGACGCGGTGGACGTGGGGCTTTTTCCTCGCGCTCGGCCTTGGCGGTCTCGTCGACGCCCGGCTTGGCGTTCAGGTCGCGCTCTTCACGCTCGCGGCCAGGTTTGCCATTGCGGCCATTGCGGGCACGCGGGCCACGGCTGTTGCGGTCGCCGCCGCGTTCGGCCGGGGCTGGAGCGGCCGGCTTGGCCGCTTCCACCGGGGCCGGCGCCGGCGCAACCGGTTCCGGCGCGCCGAGGAAGAAGGCTTTCAGCTTGGCCATGAAGCCGACCGGGGCCGGGGCGACAGGCGCAGCCACCACTGGCGGCTCGACTGGCTTGGCGACGGCTTTCACCGGCTCGCTGCGGTCGACCACGGGTGCCGGCTGGGCCGGGGTGATGCTCTTGACCACGGCTTCCTGGCGCGGCTTCGCTTCTTCCTTCTGGCGCTTGCTATAGGCCATGTCGGTTTCGGCGGTCTCGGCCAGGGTGTAGCTGGCGGCGGCGTCTTCCAGGCGCGGATCGTCGTGCTTGATGCGCTCGAGCTTGTAGTGCGGGGTGTCCAGGTGCTTGTTCGGCACCAGGATCACGGTGATGCGGTGGCGGTTCTCGATTTTCAGGACTTCGCCACGCTTCTCGTTCAGCAGGAACGCGGCGACGTCGACCGGCACCTGCACGTGGATGGTGGCCGAGTTTTCCTTCATGGCCTCTTCCTGGATGATGCGCAGGACTTGCAGGGCCGAGGATTCGGTATCGCGGATGTGGCCGGTGCCCGAGCAGCGCGGGCAGGTGACGTGCGAGCCTTCCGACAGCGAAGGACGCAGGCGCTGGCGCGACAGCTCCATCAGGCCGAAGCGGGAAATCTTGCCCATTTGCACGCGGGCGCGGTCGTGGTGCAGCGCATCCTTCAGGCGCTGCTCGACTTCGCGCTGGTTCTTCGCCACTTCCATGTCGATGAAGTCGATGACGATCAGGCCGCCCAAATCGCGCAGGCGCAGCTGGCGCGCCACTTCGTCGGCGGCTTCGCAGTTGGTGTTGAAGGCGGTGGTTTCGATGTCCGAGCCGCGCGTGGCGCGTGCCGAGTTGACGTCGATGGAGACCAGGGCTTCGGTGTGGTCGATGACAATCGCGCCGCCCGATGGCAGCGGCACGGTGCGCGCGTAGGCGGTTTCGATCTGGTGTTCGATCTGGAAACGCGAGAACAGCGGCACGTCGTCGCTGTAGCGTTTTACGCGGTGCGCCATGTCGGGCATCACGTGGCTCATGAACTGCTGGGCCTGGTCGTAGATCTCGTCGGTGTCGATCAGGACTTCGCCGATGTCAGGCTGGAAGTAGTCGCGGATGGCGCGGATGACCAGCGACGACTCTTGATAGATCAGGAACGGACCGGCGGCCGACTTGCCGGCGCCTTCGATCGCGCGCCACAGCTGCATCAGGTAGTTCAGGTCCCACTGCAGTTCTTCGACGTTGCGGCCGATGCCTGCAGTGCGGGCAATCACCGACATGCCGGTTGGCAGGTCGAGCTTGTCCATGGTTTCGCGCAGTTCCTGGCGCTCTTCGCCTTCGACTCGGCGCGACACGCCGCCGCCGCGCGGGTTGTTCGGCATCAGCACCAGGTAGCGGCCGGCCAGCGAAATGAACGAGGTGAGGGCCGCGCCCTTGTTGCCGCGCTCTTCCTTCTCGACCTGCACCATGATTTCCTGGCCTTCGCGCAGGGCTTCCTTGATGGAGCAATTGCGTACGTCGACGCCGTCACGGAAATAAGTGCGGGCAACTTCTTTGAAGGGGAGGAAGCCGTGGCGGTCTTCGCCGTAGCTGACGAAGCAAGCTTCGAGGGAGGGTTCGATGCGGGTGATGACACCCTTGTAGATATTCGACTTGCGCTGTTCGCGTCCAGCCGTTTCGATATCGATGTCGATCAGTTTCTGACCATCGACGATCGCTACGCGCAGCTCTTCTTGCTGCGTAGCGTTAAACAACATTCGTTTCATTTTTATAAACTCCGCGGCCCGTGGGCCGTGCCAAAGCCGCCTTGCCAGGGCGGCCAAAGTACAGGGACATACGCGGGAGGGGAGTGTTGGAGGGGGTGGTTGCCCGGGCGTGGGGGCCGGCAACGCAAACACGTTGCTGCCGCCACAGGGCGCAAATGGGGTCGATCGTCATGCCGAGGGCACGCCGCAACTGTAGCTGTACCCGGGCCGCTTCAGGAGCGGCGCAACAGAGTCAGCCAGGCGGTGCGCGCAACAACCAGCCAAACCGTGCCAGCTTACATACCAGGACTGCGATCTGCAGGCGATAAAATCAGCCTTGCTCTCCAGCCTTACGGATGAGGCCTACATCAGGTCGGGCGAACGACAAGCGTTATCGACACCATCAACCGGCGAGCCTGAACAACACAGGCTTGCCGGTACTTATCCTTACAGTTCCAAACAATCCAATCCGGCACTCCTGCGCGCGATCCGATTACAACTGCGGTGCAACCCTGATTCACGCAGGAATGTGCGTACACGTTTTTTCCATCGAATTTGCTGACAGCGGGGCCGATGGAACGCGCCCCTGTGTAAAATATCGTTTTAATTCTTACACCTGCAGAGGTTTCACCGCCGCCTGTCGATTATATATTCAAAATGAAGGACTTAGAGAGAATTTCTGGGAAGACAGGGCAAATGAAGATGCAAAACGATGTTGTTCCCCCTTCATCACAGGCACTAGCAGCAAGTTTCGTCACCATCACCGAAGAAGAAGCCGGCCAGCGTATCGATAATTACCTGCTACGCGTGTGCAAGGGCGTGCCGAAAAGCCATATCTACCGCATCCTGCGCTCAGGCGAGGTGCGGGTCAACAAGGGGCGTATCGACCAGCTCTACCGCCTGGAAGCAGGCGACCTGGTGCGTATTCCGCCGATCCGGATCGCCGAAAAGGTAAATTCGGCCCCCGTGCCGGGCGCCGAATTCCGCATCGTGCACGAAGACAGCCACCTGCTCGTGATCGACAAGCCGGCCGGCGTGGCCGTGCATGGCGGTTCGGGCGTGTCGTATGGTGTGATCGAGCAACTGCGGGCGGCGCGGCCGGACGCCAAGTTCCTGGAACTGGTGCACCGCCTCGACCGCGAAACCTCGGGGCTGCTGCTGCTGGCCAAGAAGCGTTCGGCGCTCACCAATTTGCACGAGCAAATGCGCGACGGCCACACCGACAAGCGCTACCTGGTTGCCGTCACGGGCGACTGGGTCAACAAGCGCCAGCACGTGAAATTGCCGCTGCATAAATACAGCACCCCCGACGGCGAACGCCGGGTGGTGGTGCAGGCCGGCGGCATGGAGTCGCACACGGTGTTCAGCCTGCTGCGCAAGTGGCCGGCGTTCGCCTTGCTGGAAGCCGAGCTGAAGACCGGGCGCACGCACCAGATCCGCGTTCACCTGGCTTCGTCCGGCTTCCCCATTCTTGGTGACGACAAGTACGGCGATTTTGCACTCAACAAGCAACTGCAGAAAGCCACCGACACGCGCGGCGCCCTGCGCAGGATGTTCCTGCACGCCTACAAGATCACCTTCACGCATCCGGACACCGGCGCCAGGATGACCTTGCAGGCACCCTTGCCCGCCGAGTGCGACCGTTTCTTGGTAAGCTTGGGCCAGCCGCTTAACTAATATCACGGAACACACAGGAGCCGGTCCAGCCGGGAGAAATGGCAAGAAAGCAATTTGATCTGATCGTGTTCGACTGGGACGGCACGCTGATGGACAGCACGGCCGCCATCGTCAAGTGCATCCAGGCGGCGGCGCGCGACGTCGGCCTGCCGGTGCCGAGCGACGAGGCGGCCTCGCACGTCATCGGCCTGGCCCTGCCCGAAGCCATGCAGGTGGCCGTGCCCGACATGGAGCCGGCCATGTACCCGCGCATGGTCGAGCGCTACCGCTACCACTTCTTGACGAAAGACCACGAACTGGTGCTGTTCAAGGGCGTTCGCGAGATGTTGAGCGAACTTTCCCAACAGGGCTACTTCCTGGCGGTGGCCACCGGCAAGAGCCGGGTGGGCCTGAACCGGGCCCTGAACGCGGCCGGGCTGCTGTCGATGTTCGACGCCACCCGCTGCGCCGACGAAACCTTCTCCAAGCCGCACCCGGCCATGCTGCAGGAACTCACGCGCGAACTGGGCCAGGACATGCGCCGCACCGTGATGATCGGCGACACCACCCACGATTTGCTGATGGCGAATAATGCGGGGGCGGCCGGCATCGCCGTCGAGTACGGCGCCCATCCGGTGGATCAGTTGCTGGCCTGTCATCCGGTGTTTTCCGCAAAAACCGCGGTCGAGCTGCACGCCTGGCTCGCCGAGAACGCATGAGTGAGGTGTTCATCTGCGATGCGCAGGCCCTGGCCGACGGCGGCCGGGGCCTGCGTTTCCCGGTGCGCGCCTTTGGCGACCCCGCGACGGGCTTCGTCGTACGCTTCGGCGGCAAGGTCTATGCTTACCTGAACCGCTGCGCCCATGTACCCACCGAACTCGACTGGGTAGAAGGCCAGTTTTTCGAGTCAAGCGGCGAATACCTGATGTGCGCGGTGCACGGCGCCGTCTACCGTCCCGAGACCGGCGTCTGCGCGGGTGGGCCTTGCCGCGGGGCGCGCCTGCGGGCAATTGCCGTGCGCGAAGCCGACGGCCAGGTATGGTGGCAACCCGACGAGCGCATCGCCGCGCCGGCATGATGGACTGGACAACCGCAAGCCCTTAACTTTATCGATTGCTTATGAGCGACAACATCAGGAACGATGGCGAAAGCCGGCTGGCAGCCAACCCGACCGCAAGCAACTGGGAACGCGAAACCCTGGAAAAGCTCGTCTTCTCCACCATCAAGGAGCGGCGTGCGGCGCGGCGCTGGAGCATCTTTTTCCGGCTCGCCTTCCTGCTTGTGCTCATCATTGGCCTCTGGACCTACCTCGGCCTGAGCTTCGGCAGCGACGACGAAAACCTCGGCCGCCACACGGCGCTGATCGAAATTAACGGTGAGATCGAAGCAGAAGGCAGCGGTTCCGCCGACAATGTGATTCCTTCGCTGAACAAGGCGTTTGCCGACGCCGGCTCGGCGGCGGTGGTAATGCGCATCGACAGCCCCGGCGGCAGCCCGGTCCAGGCCGGCATCATCGTGGACGAAATTTTGCGCCTGAAAAAGGGTTACCCCGACAAGCCGCTGTACGTGGTGGTCGACGAAATCTGCGCGTCGGGCGGGTATTACATTGCCGCCGCGGCCGACAAAATCTACGTCAACAAGGCCAGCATTGTCGGCTCGGTGGGCGTGCTGATGGACAGCTTCGGCTTTACCGGCACCATGGAAAAGCTGGGCGTCGAGCGGCGCCTGATGACGGCCGGCGCCAACAAGGGCTTTCTCGATCCTTTCAGCCCGCAGTCGGAAAAGCACCGTGAGCATGCCCAGGAAATGCTGAACGAGATCCACCAGCAATTCATTTCGGTGGTGCGTGCCGGACGCGGTGCGCGCCTGAAGGAAACCCCGGAAACCTTCTCCGGCCTGTATTGGACCGGCGCCAAGGCGGTGGACATGGGCCTGGCCGATGGTTTCGGCACGGTCGACACCGTGGCGCGCGACATCGTGAAGGCCGAGGACATCGTCGACTACACGGCCCACGAAGGCTTGCCGGAGCGGGTGCTGAAGAAATTCGGCGCCTCGGTGGGCGAGGGCGCGGTGAAGACCATGTCGCACACGGTGTTGCCGCAACTGAAGTAAGGTGGCGTGGATTGGATGGAAGTGATTCGAATTGAACTGATCTTGCTCAATTGTTCCTTGAAAGTTCCGCAAACTGTCCTATAGTGGACTTCGTGGTTCTTTCCAGGGAGGGCGACCAATAACAAGTGCCAACCTGTTCGCAATGTTTCATTCGTTGACGCTCGCACCGCATGCGTGCGGTATTTGAGAGAATTCCATTCCTCACACCACCTGCCCTCCAGGGGAAGTGAAAACGACGGTGCAAGCCGTCGTTTTCTTTTGTGGAGAAGGACGAGGCTAGGAATTCAAGCGCGGGCGTCGTCGGATTCGACTGCCTGGAGCAGGGGAGCGCCATCGTCGTGCTGGACAAAGCCGCCGGCTTCGAGCCAGACTTGGAAATCGCGCTGGGCGCGGGCAAACCAGGCGGCGCGCAGGGGCGCGTTGACCTGGCCATGCAGGTGGGGAACATTGCCGCCGCGGGTCCAGCGGGCAAAAGCGAGGCGGGTCGGGAACATGACCGTGTGCGAACGGGCCAGCGACAGGCGCATCGCCTTGACCGATGCCGGAGCAAAGGGTTGCACATTGTCCTGGGTAATTTTCACTGGTTGCATTATCGTCATCCTCTGAGTGGCCTGCTGGTTATTCCTACCGCATCCCTCATCAATTCTGCTGGTTGCGTTAGGCCGATTCCTAATGGAGTTGAAGTCTATCAACGGTTGGTCTGTTCCGATTGATCTACGTCAAACCGAACGCCGCATCTCTATCCCAGCAGTAATAGCTATCAGTCTTTGCCGACCATGGGCCATCTGGTACAGTCTCGCCCATGAGTAAATTATCCCTGGACCGTATCCTGCAATCGCAGGGTTTTGGCACCCGCAAATACTGCCGCGCCCTGATCGAGGACGGCGACGTCGCCGTAAACGGCGTCATCGAAGACAACTACAAGGCTACGGTCGACACCGCCGGCCTGGTGCTGACCGTGTTCGACGAAGAATGGGTCTACCGCGAGCACGTGTATATTGCGTTGTACAAACCGGCGAACTTCGAGTGTTCGCGTAAACCCAGCCACCATCCGGGCGTGCTGACCCTGCTGCCGGAACAGTTCGGCTGGCGCGAAGTGCAGCCGGTCGGCCGCCTCGACCACGACACCACCGGTTTACTGCTGATGTCGGACGACGGCCCCTTCATCCACGCCCAGTCCTCGCCCAAGCGCCACGTGCCGAAGATCTACCAGGCCACCACGGCCGAGCCGGTCACGCCCGAACTGGTCGAGCAATTGCTGACCGGCGTGCAGTTGCACGACGAGCCGGCGCCGCTGAAGGCCGTGTCCTGCGTGCAGCGCGGCGAGCACCAGCTGGAAATCGTGCTGGAGCAGGGCAAGTACCACCAGGTCAAGCGCATGCTGGCCGCCGCTGGCAACCACTGCGGCGCGCTGCACCGCTCGGCAATCGGCGGGCTGACGCTGGACGCCCTGGGCCTGAAGGAAGGGGAGTGGTGTTTCCTGGAGCGGGAGCAGCTGGATTTGCTGGTGCCGGCGGCTGCTTGAAGCGCTTGCGCATCTAAACGTGCGACAACAAAGCTGAACTTCTTGCAAACTTGTATTGACTCGCGTCAGATCGTGGTCGGCGCGAGCGTGCGCTGACGGATGCGACGACGCCTTTTTGCAACCGTTGATTTCGTTTCAGCTCCAGATGCCGCTTCCATACCGCCCCTTCCTGCTCACGCTGCCCCTGCTTTGCGCCGTCGGCGCCCATGCACAAGACACTCCGAAAGTCATCGCCGACTGCGCCAATATCCAGGACAACACCGCGCGCCTGGCCTGTTTCGATACCCTGGCCTCGACGCCGGCCCCGCGTACCGAGGCGGCAGTGGTGGTCAATCCCGTCGACGGCACCCAGGCCGCGACCGTGCCCGTGGTCACGGCCCAGCCCTCGGCCGAGAGCAGCGCCAAGTTCAGCCAGCTCGACCATTGGGAACTCGACGGACCCTACCGCCGCGGCGTCTTCAAGTTCCGCCCGCACCACGCGAGCTACCTGATCGCCACCCGCAGCCACCGCACCAACGACGCGCCGTACGCGCCTTATCGCGAACTGAACGACGATGCCGATCTGTCGAAGGGCGAGCTGGCTTTCCAGCTGAGCTTCAAGATGAAGATGATCGAGGGCGCCTTCGGCAAGCCGGTCGACCTCTGGTTCGGCTATACCCAGAACAGCTTCTGGCAGGCAGCCAACAGCAAGGCCTCCAGCCCCTTCCGCGAAACCAATTACCAGCCCGAGATCATGGCGATCGCGCCGCTGGCCGTGAACCTGGGCGGCGTCGACCTGCGCTTCGCCGGCCTCGGTTTCGTGCACCAGTCGAACGGGCAGTCCGGCTCGCTGTCGCGCAGCTGGAACCGCTTCTATGCACAGCTGGGCGTGGAAAAGGACGGCTTCTCGGCCACCGCGCGCGTCTGGAAGCGCTTGAGCGAAAGCGACGACGACAATCCGGACATCGTCGACTACATGGGCCACGGCGACCTGGCGCTGGCCTACCGCCGCGACGGCCACATCTATTCGTCGACGCTGCGCTACAACCTGCACACCGACAAGGGCGCGATCCAGGCCGGCTGGGCCTTCCCGCTGGCGGGCAACCTGAAGGGCTATGCGCAAGCCTTTGCCGGCTATGGCCAGAGCCTGATCGACTACAACTACTTCCAGCGCTCGATCGGCTTCGGGGTGCTCGGCACCTTCTGACGGCGCTCCGGGAGGCGGGCGCTGCACTACAATGGCACCCTCCCGTTTTCCTGAGCTCCCATGAAACTCGCCACCATCCACGACGGCAGCCGCGACGGCCAGCTGGCCGTCGTCTCGCGCGACCTGAAGACCGCGCACATGGCCGACGCCATCGCGCCGACGCTCCAGGCCGCGCTCGACGACTGGGCCTTCATCGCGCCGCAGCTCGACAGCCTGTACGCGCAGCTGAACCGGGGCGAAGCACGCCGCGCCTTCGAGTTCGAGCCGCAGCGCTGCATGGCGCCGCTGCCGCGCGCCTGCCAGTGGGTCGAAGGCATGGCCTACCTGCACCACCTGGAATTGCTGCAGCGCGCCCAGCATGCCGCGCAGCCGGCTCAGTCATTGGATGATCGGCACGAAGAGCCGCTACTGGCCCAGGGCGCCAGCGACGCCTTCCTTGGTCCGCACGACGACATCCTGCTGGCGTACGAGGAATGGGGCATCGATTTCGGCGCCGGCCTCGCCGCCATCGCCGACGATGTGACGATGGGCGCCACGCCCGACGAGGCGCATGGCAGGATCCGCCTGCTGATGCTGGCCAACAGCGTCTCGCTGCGCCAGCTGATGCCGGCCGAGTTCAACACAGGCTTCGGTTTCCTGCAATCGAAGCCGGCCACGGCGTTTTCGCCGGTGGCGGTCACGCCGGATGAACTGGGCGACGCCTGGCGCGGCGGCAAGGTCCACCTGCCGCTGCGCGCCACCTGGAACGGCCACCTGGCGGGCCAGCCGGATGCCGGCGTCGACATGGATGTCAATTTCCCGCAACTGATTGCCCACCTGTGCAAGAGGCGCCGGGCAGGGGCCGGCAGCATCGTCGGCAGCGGCACTGTGTCGAACCGCGATACCAGGAAAAGCAAGGCGCCGCCGGGCTACGCGTGCATTGCCGAGCGGCGCGCGCTGGAGACGGTCGCCGACGGTGCGCCGGCCACGCCCTACATGCGTTTCGGCGACACCATCCGCATCGAGATGCTGGATGAAGCGGGCAAGACGGTCTTCGGCGCCATCGAGCAGTCCGTGCGCAAGGCGTGACGGAGGAGGGCTCTCACGGACTATTCCAGAAGGCGCCGCCCGCCGCATCGCCCTTCAGGTCGACCTCGACCGGCTTGCCGATGCGGCGCAGCGTATTCGCCATGCGCAGGCTGCCGTCCGGGGCATGCACCCGGTACCAGAGCAGGGCGACGCCGGACAGGCGCAGCGTTTGCCCCGTGAACAGGCTGTCGCGCACGATGCTCATGCCTTCCAGGCGCAAATCGAAGTCGAGCACAGCGGCGCCGGCAGTGCGGTTGGCGTAGCCGAGGTAGCGCGCCGCGTTGTAGAGCGGACTGCGCTCGCCGGTCTCGCCGGCCTTCAGCGAGTCGATGAAGGCGTCGACCGCCTTCAGCGCCGCTCCCGCCGCCGCGGCGACCGTCGCCAGTTCCTTCTTTTCCTCGCCCTTGGCCGCGTCCGCCAGCTTTTGCAGCTGGGCGATGCGGTTCGCGTAGTCGGCGCGGTGCACCGCCAGCGCGCGCAGCCGGCCCAGCAGGCGTTCATGCTGGACGGTGTCGAGTTCGCCGAGGTAGCCGCTGCCGAGCCCGGCCAGCTGCTGCGGGCAGGATGCCGCCAAGGCGCTGGCGAACAAATCGCGCGCGCCGTCGCCATAGGCCAGGCCGGCGGCGCCCGCGTCGGTCTTGAACAGCGAGGCGGTATCGGCGCCGGCGCGTAGCAGGGCCGGCACCACGGTGAGCGCGGTCGACAGCGTGCCCAGCACGGCGCCGGGCGGCGTGTGGGCATCGACATAGGCTTGCAGTTCCTTGTTGCGGCGCGCCATGTCGTCGCCCATGCGCACCAGGGTGTCGTGCACGGTGCGCGCTGCCAGCACTCCCTGGCTGGCGAGCGGGTCGTACAGCACCACGCGTTCGCCGGCGGGCAGGGCGGCGCAGAGTTCCTGCGCCAGCTGCTGCGCCAGATCGAAGGCGCGTACCAGGCCGGCCGCGCCGAACTGGCGTGTCTCGACGCTGCCGGCCAGGGCACGCACGTTGGCCGCCGGCAGCTGGGCCAGCAGGGCGGCGCGCTCGGCCTCCAGCCGGGCCTGGCGCGCCTCGGCTTCACGCTGGGCCACCAGCGCATCGCCGGCCACCTGGGCGATACGCAGTTCCAGCGCATATTTTGCCGCGTCGAGCTCGTCTTTCGTTACCTGGGCCGCAGCGGGCAATGCCAAGTTACCTATAATCCATAATACCGAGTATGCAATTTGGATTCGCGGAAATTGAATCATCAGATAGGCCGATTTGAATGTGTTACGAGTTGTAAAAGGCAGCGTTTGAACGTGGCAGAAATACGTCAAAAAATGTAACAAAGTGTCTGGGAATATTAGGAAAATTGCGCGGAACTTTTTTTGCCAAAAATCAATTCACATCAAAAACAGAATAAATTCTCAGCAAAATCATCGGCTTAGCATAAACATGTTGTAGTGGTTCGACATCTCATGCTGCTACGCACGATTGCGGGGCAGAGGATGCTTTCTTCAGAGAAATGAGATAGAATCGCTCAGTTATTCAAGTGTCATCGTGGATCGATTGGAAACTCATTTCATAGTCTCTGAAGTCGGCTTGACGGTATCGCTGGTCTTCTCGCTGGTGCTCGTTGCGACGACGCGCTGGCATGGCCGGTTTACGCTGGATGCAACGCGCGGCGTACAGAAGTTCCACAGCGCTCCAACGCCACGGATCGGCGGACTGGCCATCATCTTTGGCCTGTTCGTGGCCTGTGCCTTGTCGTCGGACGCGCAACAGGACCTGTTCGCGCCGCTGCTGCTTGCCTCCCTGCCTGCCTTCTTGTTCGGCATCGCCGAAGATTTGACGCGCCGCGTCTCCATCGGCGCGCGCCTGCTTGCGACCATGGCCAGCGGCGTGCTGTGCTGGGCGCTGACCGACGTGCATATCCTGGAAACCGGCCTCGGTCCGCTCGATGTGGCCCTGGCCTGGCTACCGCTTTCGGTCCTGTTTACCGCCTTTGCGGTGGGCGGCGTGGCGAATGCCGTGAACATCATCGACGGCTTCAATGGCCTGGCCAGCGGCACCGTCGTCATTGGCCTGGTCGCGCTCGGCTTCATTGCCGACGGTTGCGGCGACGCCGAACTGGCGCGCCTGTGCTTCCTGATCTGCGCCGTGACGGCTGGCTTTTTCCTGGTCAATTTCCCATTTGGTAAATTGTTCCTCGGCGATGGCGGCGCCTACCTGCTCGGCTTCCTGCTGTCCTGGCTGTCGGTGATGCTGGTCTACCGCAACCCCGACGTCTCGCCCTGGGCGCCGCTCCTGGCCTGCGCCTACCCGGTGTTCGAAACCGTGTTCACCATTGCGCGCCGCCTGTGGTGCCGGCGCCATCCGGGCCAGCCCGACAGCTGCCACCTGCACAGCCTGGTCAAGATCGCGATCACCGGCCGCTATTTCCGTGCCTTCAGCGCACCGCTGCGCAATGCCTTCGTATCGCCGTTCTGCTGGGCCATTGCCGCCGTACCGGCCTGGCTGGCGGTGCGCTTCGCCGGCAACACCCCGGCGCTGCTGCCGGCCACGGTGGCCAGCTTCGCGCTGTATCTCGGTTTCTACTGGTACGTGGCGCACGCCGCCCGTGCCCGCCGCCGCCGTGCCATGCGCAGCCAGGCGCGCGTGGCCGCTTCCATCGCCGCGCTGGCCCCCGAGCCAGAACCGGTCCAGACCTGATCCTGCGCCGCCTGCACTCCGCCTCACCAGTGTGAGGGGGGCGGACGCTTGCTCCTGCCGCGCCATCCGGGCCGGTCTTGCTTTCCCCCACCATACCCGCAGGCGCCGAATTACCGGCCTTTCCCTGTCTTGTTTCGTTTATGGCTCCACGGCAATAGCGGCGATAATCCTATTCTGCAAAATTGACGATCAACAGGGGAGCCGGGTATGTCGGAAGACAGCGACGCAGAGAAGACAGAAGACGCATCGCCCAGAAGACTACAAAAGGCACGCGAAGAAGGCGACATTCCGCGTTCGCGCGAGCTGGCGACCTTTGCCGTCCTGATGACCGGCGGCGCCGGCCTCTGGATCACCGGCGGCAGCCTGATCGGCCGCCTGGAAAGCGCGCTTGCCTCCGGCCTGACGCTCGACCGCGAGCAGATCCAGAACCCCACCGTATTATTGGAGCGCATCGCCAACGACGTCGGCGGCGTGCTGCTGGCCTGCCTGCCGCTGGCCTTTGCCATCATGCTCGTCGCCCTGGCCGCGCCGATGCTGATCGGCGGCTTCAACTTCAGCTCGAAAGCCTTCATGCCGAACTTCATGAAGCTGAACCCGCTCACGGGCATCGGCAACATGGTGTCGACGAATTCCCTGATCGAACTGCTGAAGGCCATCGCCAAGACCCTGGTGGTGGGCGCCGTGGCCTGGATCGTGATCCGCAGCGAGACCGATGCGGTGCTGGGCCTGGCGGTCGAGCCGCTCGGCACCTCGACCGGCCACCTCGGCGACCTGATCGCACGCACTTTCCTGTACATCGTCGGCGCGCTGGGCGTGATCGCCCTGATCGACGGTCCCTACCAGATTTGGCATTACAACAATAAACACAAGATGACGCGCCAGGAAATGATTCAAGAATCGAAAGAATCCGACGGCAATCCTCAGATTAAAGGGAAGATTCGCCAGATGCAGCGGCAAATGGCGCGCAACCGCATGATGCAAAATGTACCTACTGCAGATGTGGTCGTGACCAACCCGACCCATTACGCGGTGGCGCTGAAGTACACCGACGGCCAGGCCGGCGCGCCACGCGTGGTGGCCAAGGGCGTCGACGAAGTGGCCGCCAAGATCCGCGAGCTGGCGCGCGAGAACAAGGTGGCACTGCTGGAAGCGCCGGCCCTGGCCCGTGCCCTGTACAAGCACACCGAGATCGACGACGAGATTCCGGAAACGCTGTACTCGGCAGTGGCGGAAGTGCTGGCCTATGTGTTCCAGGTGCGTAACTTCAAGGCTGGCGGCCATTATCCGGATCGCCCGACCAAGCTGGCCGTGCCGCCGGAGATGGACCCGCTGAACCCGGCATCGCAACAGAAACCCGAACCTAAATAAGGAAGCACTCGATGAATAGTTTGAGACTGCCAGCATGGATGACCGGCATCGGTAGCAGGGGCACCGCCCTGGCTGCGCCGATCCTGATCATCCTGCTGCTGGCGATGATGATCCTGCCGCTGCCGGCGTTCGTCCTCGACCTGTTCTTCAGCTTCAACATCGCGCTGTCGGTGATCGTGCTGCTGACCGCGCTGTACACGGTCAAGCCGCTCGACTTCATGGCCTTCCCGGCGATCCTGCTGGTGTCGACCATGCTGCGCCTGTCGCTCAACGTGGCATCGACCCGTATCGTCCTGACCGAAGGCCACACCGGCGGCGCCGCTGCCGGTAAGGTGATCGAGGCTTTCGGCCACTTCCTGATCGGCGGTAACTATACCGTCGGTATCGTGGTGTTCGTGATTCTCACCATCATTAACTTTACCGTCGTCACCAAGGGTGCGGGCCGTATCGCCGAAGTCGGCGCACGCTTCGCCCTGGACGCGATGCCTGGTAAACAGATGGCGATCGACGCCGACCTGAACGCCGGCATGATCGGTGAAGCCGAAGCGCGCAAGCGCCGTGCCGAAGTCGGCCAGGAAGCCGAGTTCTACGGCGCGATGGACGGTGCCTCGAAGTACGTCAAGGGTGACGCCGTCGCCGGTATCATGGTGACCCTGATCAACGTGATCGGCGGCCTGATCGTCGGCGTGGTGATGCACGACATGGCTGTCGGTGACGCCGCCAAGACCTACACCCTGCTGGCCATCGGTGACGGCCTGGTGGCCCAGATTCCTTCGCTGATCATCTCGATCGCGGCCGGTATGGTGGTCTCGCGCGTGGCCAACGATCAGGACATCGGCGGCCAGATGGTCGGCCAGTTGTTCGCCAAGCCGGAAGTGCTGTACATCACCGGCATCATCATCGGCGGCCTGGGCCTGATTCCGGGCATGCCGAACCTGGTGTTCCTGCTGCTGGCCGGCGCCCTGTGCGGTTCCGGCTACCTGCTGGCCAAGCGCGCCAAGAACGCGCCGCAGCGCGAAGCCGAAGCGGCAGCCGACGAAGCGGCAGCCGGCGCCGGCAATGCCGCCAGCACCGAGACCGAAGAAGCGACCTGGCAAGACATCATGCCGGTCGACACCCTGGGCCTGGAAGTGGGCTACCGCCTGATTCCGCTGGTCGACAAGACGCAAGGCGGCGAGCTGCTCAAGCGCATCAAGGGCATCCGCAAGAAGTTCGCCCAGGAAGTCGGCTTCCTGGCGCCGCCGGTACACATCCGCGACAACCTGGAACTGAAACCGTCGAGCTACCGCATTACCCTGAAGGGCGTGGAAGTGGGCACCGGCGAAGCAATCAACGGCCAGTTCCTGGCGATCAACCCGGGCATGGCCAGCGGCACGCTGCCAGGCCAGGCCACCACCGACCCGGCCTTCGGCTTGCCGGCGGTGTGGATCGAAGCCAGCCTGCGCGACGAGGCGCAGAACCTGGGCTACACGGTGGTCGATGCCGGTACCGTCGTGGCGACCCACCTGAACCACCTGATCACGACGCATGCGTCGGAACTGCTGGGCCGCATGGAAGTCCAAGCCTTGCTGGATCACCTGGGGAAAGAGTCGCCGAAGCTGGTGGAAGACCTGGTGCCGAAGATCGTGTCGCTGTCGACCCTGCAGAAAGTGCTGCAGAATCTGCTGATCGAAGGCGTGCACATCCGCGACATGCGCACCATCATCGAGACCCTGTCCGAGCATGCCGGCCAGACGCAGGACCCGAACGATTTGACCGCGCTGGTGCGCATTGCCCTGGGGCGTGCGATCGTGCAGCAGCTGTTCCCGGGTACCAACGAGCTGTCGGTGATGACCCTGGACAACCGCCTCGAGCGTCTGCTGATGCAGGCCCTGGGTGCGGGCGGCGACGGTACCGGCATCGAGCCGGGCCTGGCCGACACGATTGCCCAGCAGGCCTACAACGCCTCGCAACAGCAGGAAGCCATGGGCCACACCCCGGTGCTACTGGTGCCGGGCCCGCTGCGCGTGCTGCTGTCGCGCTTCCTGCGCCGCGCGCTGCCGCAGTTGAAGGTCTTGTCGCATTCGGAGATTCCGGAGACCAAGACGATTCGGGTGACGAGCCTGGTGGGTGTGCAGTAATCAACAGGATGGCGCTTGGTTCTTTGAACCGGCGCCATTTTTTTCGTGTTGGTTCGTTGAGCGTACGTGGTGTTTTGGTGGCGCGGGGCCCGTCGGCGAGGCGGTACGGGTGTACATGATCCGCGTGGGCACGGAGTGCCCACCGTACGGGATACGTTCCCAAAACACGCGCATCCCTCCGGAACTGGCGGCTTTAACGTAGGGTGGGCACTCGTGCCCACGCGGTTACGTGCCCATCCTTGCACCCCCCAACCGCACGAATCCGCTCGAAAACCGGAGCCCGGCCACACCTCACCAAATCCCTCCCCCGAGAAATAACCCCCTTTTCCCCGC
>Ga0265780_10000571_pt1 | contig 56538 bp, 29 predicted proteins | sample P1T30metagenome_FD_192432 | JGI IMG/M metagenome (GOLD analysis project Ga0265780, IMG submission 192432) | Plant litter microbial communities from East Loma Ridge, Irvine, California - P1 T30 | ecosystem: Environmental > Terrestrial > Plant litter > Unclassified | place: USA: California... | reverse complement strand
TTTGTTGACAAGTGAGTTCTGCAATTACCAAGACTGAGGTGGTGCTTGAGAGCGCGACGCGTGCTTCTAGCAGCTCAAACGACGCGCCGACAAGCAAACATCATAAATCGTTGAATCAAACCTCGAGGTTAACGGGTCTCAAGATCATGCTGTGATTGTCACTATTGAAAAATTCAGCTAGTTTGTCACATGTTGGGTTGTTCTTGCTGTCTGGTGAAGTCCATCCAGCAATTTCCGCTTCTCTCGTGTGATCCTTCAGTGACTTCCACGATTGGTCTCATGCATCAACATAAACTCGATTTTACGCCCACAAATCAACACCATAAGATCGCCTAGCTGATAGAATCATCAGGGACTCGATATATGACTAGAGTTCAGGCCACGTGGATGTTAGAGCACCATCTTGTAGATAAGGAATCGTGACACGAGGGTTAGTGTTGGGGTTACAGATGACACCGAAAAGAAATTCCCGTATCGAGAAGGTCTAAAGAGATAGAATCATCCCTGCGACAATCTGCTTGAAGAAGTTCCAAGCGATATCTTCATATGTGTGATGTTGACAGAGTTACTTGTATGTGACTTGGGCATCCGAAGACTTTTGGTGACCATCGTTAGATGTAGACAATCCACTAGCGCCAAATGTTATGCAGCCAATCGGCGCTCTCGCTGAAAAAGCACTTGTCCTCGAGCGACTTCCCTCACTCGGAGGCTGGTGACGACGAACTTCACACATCACTCGATCACTCGACAAGGTATACATTTAGTGAAGCATCGACATCGCGTCTTCCACATCATGCTTTCATTATCCGCCATAATCAGCCTTCCATTTCGCCGGTGTCAAGCTTCCAGTAAGCCACCACGAAGCATCCCAGTGGCATGATGGAGTGGTCATCGACTCATGGACCGGGGAGCTCTCTGCCACGCTTTCAAGCCTCCCGGAGAGCCGACCGCAGTACCTCGCTCAATGTAGGCGATCTTTCCAAGATCAATCAGGCTGTTTTGCCGTCTTGCGTGTTAACAATGCTCAGTCCACGTCCTAGGCGGCTCTGTGAAGCTTGGCTGGAGTCTTACAGCCAAGCAATATGCTTGCGACAACAGACTCGGGTCTCATTCTCATTCTCTTCCTCTTCCTCGTCTCCTTCCCCTTCTCTTTGTTCTCCCGCACTATATCCCAATTGACAACACAAGACGAGAACATGACAGAAGCGTGTAGTCACGCCGTATTATCTGGCACAGCAAAGGACTGGGTCCTCTCCACTCAGCCCAAAACCCCTGGCAGCAATGATCCCGACTACGACCACATCCGCCATATGCTAGCACCGAACGCCATTCTCCGTTTCGGCCATAAGTATTTCGTCTCTACAGCACCGCATCTGCAGCACGACGAGTCGCCAGATGACTTCGTGGACCGGCTGAAGAGCATGTCGGCTTTCCTTCAGACTTGGCATATCGACATTGTCAGCGTTGCCGCCGATGTTGAGAATCACAGTGCCGTGGTCAGGGCTGTCTTCAACATGCATGCGAAGAACGATCCTGAAGTCGTGCAAAATGAGATCCTGTTCTGGTGCCAGATGGATGAGAGTGGGAGGAAGGTGGTGGAGTCTACCGAGTTCGTCGATCCCACTGCGTTGATGGCTTTGAAGCCGAAGTTGGAGGCGGCAAAGGAGGCGGAAGCGTCGCGAGCTCACCTGTAATAATTCGGCATGCGTTGGAGAGCACGTAAGTCAATTCTTCACCAGCGACACGTCTCTGATGACCGCGCTTGTGTAGGTCTGACCGCACCACAGAGCATCGACAGTACTCGGTCAAAGTCCTCGTGTAGGAAGTATCGACGCCGGCGTCATTGTTATACGTCCTCTTTATCTTCGCTCTATTTACTTCAGTGGTCCAGCAAATTGTGGACCGAGTACTGGATCTCCAGTATCCGAGTATAGTCAGCCACTGAGAGACTGGAAACGGGAGCACGTGGAACATGAACACTGGACCAGTCGAGTTCGTGGCCAACTTCAGTGAAGGGAGAACGCTGAGGTGACCTTTTAACTGGCTGGTCCAAGCCCCAAGCTACCTACTTCACTTCGCCTCGTTGTCGCGCTAGCGCGGTAAGTGCTTTTACCTCCCCTTCAAAGCTGCACAAGCACTTCCTCCACCACCACACCACAACAGAAGTCGCGCTCCCCAACAGAAACACAAACACACCCACCATCCAACCACCCAATCACCACCCAGCCACAAACACATCACACAACATTCCAACACCATACTCTATTCATCCACCCCAAAACACACGTGCAAAACAAAACAAAACCGGCAGGCACGGACGAGAACATGGTCGAGCACTGGCTGAACAACGGCTTTAGGCTCGGGGTTCGAGGGTTGACGGCCTACCCGCCGCACCCGCAAGCTCGCCAAAACATGGCCGAAACCCTGCGAGAGCTCCGTCACATCCGCGAGACGATGGAGACCGACATCGCCGAGGAGAGAGTCCCGCAAGTCGCACACGACGTGCTGCTCGGACGAGCGCTTGCAGTCATCGCGACAACCAAGACCACTGCCGACAAGGTCCGGACGGAGCGCAGCAACCTCACCGAGACAACTCAGACCGACATCACCGAGGAGAGAGTCCCCAAAGTCGGACAGCGCGTGATGCTCGAACTTGTACGTTCAGCAGTTGCGGAGATCAAAACGCTTCCTCTCGAGTTCACCCAGCAACATCTTGTCCCCCCACACAACAAAGCCATCGAGGCGTTACACACCGAGATTGCCGAGCATATCCTATCACACCTGATGCTCGAGGATCTACTCCGCGTTCAACAGGTCGATCGCAAGATCTTCGAGATCATCGAAGGCTCTCCGTCTCTACAAAAAGCGATGTTTCTCAAGCCGCGTCTGACGGGGCCGTTCGCGATGTTCCCTTCGATGTAAGTTGACGAGGTGGTCTGCCCGTGGTCTAACCTAGACGGTCTGCATATTAACGTGGTGGCGACAGTGGACCCGTACACCTTTCGCAGCGACATGTTTCTCGCCATCCAGAGCGGCGTGCGTCTTGTGGACGAGAAAGTTGGAGCGAGGGTGGCATCCATGCTCGTCAGTCAGCCGCCCATCTACGTGATGCAGGTCACCATGACGTGCTGCTGCAGACACAGACGACCATACCCATCTGAGACCCTGAACGAACGCTACGAGACTTTCGTGTTGAAGGCAGAAAATGGCATCACCATTGGGCACATGGTCGAGGCGACCAAGACCATCCGCAAGCTGCATCACTTGTGTGACTTGCGTGATAGGTCTTACGACAATCACTACTTCAGAGACTACACGGAGCCCGCCTTGCCGAATTTCGAGACCATTATTACGCTCGAGCCACACGATCCATTGTATGTGAAGGGCATGGCTTTCCGGGAAGGGGAGTTGGAAGAGGATCAAGCCGAAATCGACGAAAGGAATTGTATGTACCTTGGACATCCGAATTTGAGAGAGGGAGATTACTGACAATGTCATTAGTTGAAACTCGTTCACGACTCAAGAAAACCATGCAGGAGCTTGAGGTCGACGATTAAACGGCCACAAGGCACACGATTGTGAGACTGGGCGGAAGGAAGAGCGCAGTTGATCTTGACGGACGCGACACACGAAGTTGACGAATCGGTATGTCGGAGTGCCCGAGCGAATGAAGTTACGCGCATGAAAACCAAGACTCGGGGCTGGAAAGGGACGCTTGGTCGAGAGGCCACCTACAAAAGTGACAAATCAGATTGTTTGGAGAGGAAGCACAAGGACCTTCTTGGACTCGATTTGCTAGCGTTTGATTCAAGCCCCGAGTGCAGAGGCGTTATTGCTTTACTGGAGACTTGCGGTTCGCACTTTTGGATTACTGCAGGCTAGAGATAGCTACCCGAACTGTTTTTATTGATTGCGTGAGATTCATATCTCATCACGTGATTGTTCATAGGTGAAGTGAAGTAAGAGGTTCGTAATTGCCACCTATATTTTTCAACAACCTCAAGGGCGGCCATAGACGATCAGTTGGATAACGCGATAATGATTGCTTGATCGCATGTATCGTGCCATCAAATAAGGCTCTTTGCATATTGGTCAACCAAGTACAACGTGCGCCTTAGGCTGAAATCGATAACGTTGGCGGCCACTTGACTCGACCCCACTCCTTCTTTCTTGAACCCCACCATCAAGCATCGTCACCTCGAGTCTACAGACCACTTTTAAGGCTTCGCCCACATTTACCACTCACTCAGTCCTACAGCACTAAAAACCACACATACCCATACCATCGCTATCATGGCCGACACAGCAACCGCCTCAGATGTCCGCCCGCCCAAGTCGGTAGTCTACTGCGGCGTCTGCTCGCTCCCCCCAGAAGTAGGTACGACACTTTCGTCGCAATCCATACCACAAACCACCTCACCCGGCAACGCCCACTAACACTTCCGTCCCTCAACAGTACTGTGAATTCGGCGGCACGACCAAGAAATGCTCCGAATGGCTCTCCACCGCCCACCCAGACCTCTTCAACCAACTCTACTCCTCCGAAGCCCTGTCCCAAAACCTCTCCTCCCTCAGCGTCGACGCCCAAAAGCGCGCCGAGAAAGACGCCCAAAAGAAAGCCGCCAAAGCCGAAGCCGCCGAGGCCCGCGAGTCCGAAAAGCGCGCAACCTCCAAAGTCATCATCAAGCGCGTCGAGCGCAACAAGCGCAAGCACGTGACCGAGATCTCCGGCCTCGAGCACTTCAACATCGACCTCAAGAAAGCCGCCAAAGAGTTCGGCAAGAAGTTTGCGACTGGAAGTTCGGTTACGAAGACCGCGAGCGGTGGGGAGGAGATTACGGTGCAGGGAGATGTTAGTGATGAGGTGTTGGAGTGGGTGACGGAGAAGTACGATGTGCCCGAGGAGAACGTGGAGCAGATTGAGGATCGCAAGAAGGAGAAGAAGGCCGCGCCGCCGATGGTGGCGCCCCAGCCGACGTAGAGCGTCTGTTCGTGGTGTGATGAGGGTTGATTTGATTTGATTTGGAATGAGATATGAAAGTGCTATGACTGCTTTGTGGGAGATGGCTCACGATTCTTCTGATAGGGTGGGAGGGTTTGAAAAAAATGCGATCGTTATACTTACAGCATTGGGCGGCGAAAATATGCTTCAATTCTGGAGCGAGAAGGAATGAGATGTCGAAATGGCATTACTTGGAAGAGAAACAATGAGTGAATAGAAACCGGCTCCAAAGAAACCGCGGGTATAACTCGCTCACAAGAACCGAAAAACTCTCACACAAAACGCTCCCTTCGCTAACACGAGGAGCAAGATTGTATCACAATGGGACAAGCTGCACGGCGTGTCACACTGCCTCAAGGACTCATTCGGAAGGGAATAGATCGCTCACTTCGAAAGCTCAGTCTGCTTGAATTCTTCTTGTCACTCCAACATCCAGACTCCATCTCCAACCCACTCGCTGTCATCAGTTTCATACTACACCAACGATACACCAACGATCCACCTCCAAAACAGCGTCAACGAACAACATGAGCGACAAATTGGTGGATATTGTCAACAAAGCAGACAAGGGATATAGTTCCATATCGCTTGAGAACGAAGAGCCTCAAATCATCATTTTTCAGACGATGAATCAACGATATCTTCTATCAAAGTGCCACCACATTCACAGCCGAAGTTATCATCAAGGTTTAGGACTCTAGACGAAAGCCTCGTAGTTCATAACATGAAGCCGCTGTCTAAGGCATATCTCTGGCACATTTGGCAGAGAACAGTGGATCAAAACATTACCGAAAGTGGAAAGCGTGGGGGTTATGGCCATTTGGTCGATACTACGATCCGATCGAACGTCCAGCCGGAACCCAATAGGTCGAACGTAAACAGAGCACAAGTTGGCCGGGGCAACCGCACTCGACTCTGCAATCTAACAAAAACCAAAGTGCACATTCGTCCGCTCCCTCCCTCCCAGCTTGACATCGAAGCCTACACGCGAGACACCCACAAGTCTCGACCGCGTCTCATCTCTTCTACAACCCACTTACTACCTGTCACTCTCGACAAGACATCCCCTGTGGTCGGCTGTCCACTGCTGAACACCCATCCGCAAATTTCACACGACGTTGCACAGCCAAAATGTACGAGTCCACCAGCATCGGCGCCGGCGAAGTCGTCTACTACAACAACTCTGACCGCGAAGGCTACATATCGCCGTACGATGGAAGCGAGATGGTCTATGTGATCACCAGCACAATGGCCGTGAGTCAAACATGGCGTGCTACACTTGGCATGTAGTCAAAAGCTTATTCAGGGTGGCATGCGACTCGTTGGACTATAAACTGCTAGTAGAATGTGAGAATAACACTTGCCTAGTCTTGAAACGACAATGTCCAACCGCGGACCCCCCCCACCCTTTCAAAGTTTCCAGGTGCTATGGTCATGGCAAGCAATATGTGAGGACCAGCAATGACATGAAAGGGACGCAGGCTACTACTGTGTTCGAGGTTGTCGTTGTTACGCCAGACCTCGCATGAGTCAGCGAGGCTGGATGTGCTAGGACAGCTTTGGTGCTGTGAGATCGGAGTTGCCGTCGTACCAGGAAAGGATCCCTCAGATGAGTTCTGACGAGTGCTGCACACGCTCCAATGACCAAGCTTGACCTGATGGTGTTTCGCGGCGCTGAGGTCAAAATTCAGCCCTCGACGGCTTTCACGCCCTCATCATCCGTCACCAGCTGAGCTTCGTTGAAGTCATCCGTCGTGGGAAGCTCGATGTGAACGTTCGACGCCACCGCCATTTGCATGCTGACCTTCCCAGCCTTGACTTCCAGCACGTGGCCACCAGCGGATCTCGCATCGTCGACAAAGTGCAAGTGCTCGCCTGCAACGCCGAAACCCTGCCAGTTCGTAGGCGTGCGAATGCCGATGATGGTGCCTTTCACGTCGTGGTACTCTTCCACAGATTGCTTCTTGCCGAGATCAGACAGCGGTTCGCCCTTGTAGCTCTGGCCTCGCACTGTGCGGCACTTGAGGTAGGAGAAGTGGCCGTTGATGCGGTAAGTCATGAACAGGTTTTTCGCCTTTGCGTTGAAGGAATCGAGTACCTCGTCCACGCTCTCTTTTGTCGGCAGCTCAACGTCCAATGTCTTTTGCGGTTCGAATTGCGTGCTGACGGCGAAAGGGATCTGAGCGTCGGGTTCAACTTCGCGGACGTTGCCTTCGGCTTGTAGTTGGTAGATCTTGCCATCAAGGAAGAGTAGTTCGCCGTTCATGCGTGAGAATGTTCCGAGGCCTTGGTTGCCTTTTGAGGCAAGTTTAGAAGCGGTAATTCCTGTCTCGCTCACGCCGTCCATCAATGCGTTGAGCAGAGAGAACTGGTAGATATGGTTGGGCTCCATGTTGAGGGATGTGAATGAGGAAGGGGGGACTTGAAGGTGATCTGGGTGGATGGAGTATGCAGTAAGGAGACGACTGAAGAATGTTTTGGCGGTGTTTTACTCAACCTGTATGGATGTTTGTACTTTTTACCACTGTAACAGTGGCGTAATAATGTAGGAGCGAGATGGAGCCGAGAAGATCCGCGACGAAGTGACATGATGTCGAAAGAGTCCGTGCTTCTACCTCATACGTCACTGGTGTTGTCGAGATCAATTCAACTCTTTCTTGTTGTGAATGTTGCGGCACACATACCCTGCGACATGCACACCAGTCGCCGCGAAGGAATGTGAGCACTGGAAACACTGGACGGACTGTCATGGCGATGAAGCGCAAACACTCAGAGGATCCGCCTCGCGATTCACCAACTGAGCCCACCATCTATCGCTCCGCACCAATCGAAGACCGGGACTCCACTTTCATAGGCCTTTACTCTCCAGATCTTGGACCGAAAGAACTACAAAAACTGCAAGAGCTCAAACCTGCCAGCCATCGCATGCTCGCATGGCGCCGCGAAAGCAACCAGCAATCTCTCACTAGCTCGAAGCAGTACGTCACCGGCAACGACGATGATGGCGAAAAGTACGGCGGGAGGAAGGTGGAGAACGTGCTTATCAGGATGAAAGTCACTGGGTCCTGCGTCGTTGCGAGGTGGTATGGCGGGACTATGCTGGGTCAGGCCAGGTTTGCGCACATCGAGAACTGCGCGACCGAGGCTGTGCGCCAGTGGGTTGATCACGTCGGAGAACAGCAGGCGAAGAAGAGGAAAATCGACGATGACAAGGTGGAAAAGGAGAAGTTGTCAAAGGCCCTTGCTGCAAGAGACCAAAGCATCATTGTGCTGCGAACTCTGGCGACCGAGAAAGAGAAGATGGCGAAGGAAGCAGTGGAGAGGAAGCCTGAAGATGCGGGTGATGCGAATGATCAAGCGATTATTGTCGATGCTACACGCAATAAGACTCCATCACCGCCAAGGAGTAATCCAGGTGTGCAGCCTGCAGGTCCCGACTACGATGCGATGTCTGTGGAGCGCCTGCGAGCGCTGGACAAGGCTCGGGACGCGACGCTTGCCTTTCTGCTGAAGCGCATCGACAAAGCCGAGTCGGCATTGGCTAAACTCGCCAGAGAAAGGGCGAGCGAGGAGAAAGAACAGCAGGACAGCAAGCCAACAGAGGCGACCTCAACAGCTGAAGACCTCCATGGTGGTGATGGTACTTGAGAGCTCTCAAACAGCTGCTTATTTCCGCCGATGCCATGGCTGTTAGCTACAGCCGCCTTGCAGCTGGCTACGTCTAATTGAGATCCAACACCTTGAGACAGGCATGCAGACGTGTCTGCTTAGACTCAAGATACTAACACCGGCCCAGCTTCATCATCAGCACATCCAGTTGCCATGACAGGACTCCTCGAAATGCAGTGGTATACTTCTGGAATTAGTATGAACTGCCAGGGTAGGCGCCAATATCAGTACAGCTGTCATGGGTCTATCTCTCGCCTCACTTCAGCCTCTGCAAGACATCCTGTCAACTTGCACGTCTCAGGTTTTATGAGATGTTCAGCTCGTCCTCACTCTTCGTCTGAGACCTGCGAGTGTTGAGGGTCAACCTTGATTTACCTTTTTGGCGCAGAGACAGCATGCACCCATCGATCCTGCTACTCATAGCATTTCAGAGCTGTACATAAGCCTGTGAATTGCAGGGTGGACCCCGAGAATCTACAAGTCTTTGCATACTCACAAAAACCTGCTTCAATTCGACCGATCTCCGCAACGCAACACACAACACGCAACACGCGCATCTTTTCACAAAGCTTCGACTACGAACCGCATTCGCCCCAAGATGTTCCTCCCATCTGCTGTCTTCATGCTTCTGAGCTCTCTTCACGCGATCGTGGTGGCGTCGACCGTGGCGAAACATGTCAACCACAATTTGACTGAATTGTTGGCGACTACAGCTATTACCGCCAACCTGAGCATGCTCGACGAGATACAAGCCGACATGACCAAGTTCGTCAACTCAGCGAAGACACTTTACACCAAACACTTTCTGGACGACCACATTGGAACGGCAGAATCAGCACTTGATGCTAGCCTGAAAGCCGAGATTCACACCGTCCACGACTATTTTCTAGATCTATTCGGCTCCGCCTTTGTCCTCAACAACTCGACCTGCGCTTTTGCACCCTATGTCATCGCCCTCTGCGGAGAAGCTACGCCGCGTCTTGGGTTATTCCGTACCATCCTACAGTCCGAGGTCTTGAGGACGCGCCGGTGTGCAATGACAGTCTCGCGGGTCCATGCACAGATCGACCGGCTGAGAGAAGACTACCTCGAAAACACCTCATACTTCATGTCGCGTAGAATCGGCTTCCAGCCATCAATCGCATATTCCTTCCGTCTCACACAAGAACAAAACCTGGAACAATCCTATGAGCTCAAGAAGCGCTTTTTGGAATTCTGGACAGATCTGCAGGACCTCGAAATGCTTACGTTGAGGTTGCCGACAATCGAGAGAAGTCAGTACCTCCAAGACTTGGAGCAACTCTATCGTACCGCTGGTAGCGACGCTTCAGATGCGATTTGCTTGGGAGACCCAATCCTGCAGGACAACTATAGCGCCATGAAAATCTACTGGAACGAGATCTGCCGTAGTGCACGTGGCTCACTGGCAGAAACCTACGACTCCACGTTCTCCAGTTGGAAAAGTTCCGCTGAGGATTCCGTAAAGTATTGGATCATGCGTGGCTTCGTGTTCAAAGAACAGTGGGCACGGGAAGGGTTTGGTCATGCGCGGGGTTGGTGAAAGCCGATTTTAGCTCGGCGTACTGATGGAGTATGCTGGCAACGAGCATCTCGTACCAAGCGTCATGCCCTTCATGATGGGAGCAAGCGAGAAGATGAAAAAGAAGAATTCGCGGATCATGGCATACTGTTGACAGCTTCTTAGAACGTTGAGGCCTTAGTACTCTTAAAATCGCGGATGACAGACACAACAGTGGTTTCTGTTAAATCACTTGAATAATCAATCGTTCACTCTACAAGACTCAGAAATACGACTGCGGTGCGAACCTGCCAACGATGCAAGTAACTCTCTGCCGCTCTTCTTCACCTAATTCGCCTGTACCGTCTTAATGGGTAAGCATTAGTAAATGAAAATGGGAAATGTTGACCACCAAGAGATTGGTATCGAATGAGCCCATCTGCGACAGCAGCACTGCAGCAGCGACCAGAACTTTGCTACTTCGCTATCGGAACCATTTGCTCTTTAGCTGCCTAGTTCAACTGCGATCCGAACACATACATTGTGAGACACATCGCCTGAACTTTCTCGCAGTTGACCGGGCGGTGAGCTCGTTTGTCGAACGTTTGACCCATTTATGCAGTTACCTGCAGCTGCCGAGCAGCAGCATTCGGTATGCCGTCCAAAGCAGGGGAACTGATTAAAAGCCGCAGCAAGCAGTACTGATATGGGTATAAATGGTGGTACCGACCTCGTCCTCCAAAGCTTCTTGTCACACACACAGAAGCGCACTTCTGTTCTACCAGCCTCTCACGACCAACCACCACATTTACAACTTCATACTCAAAGCTCCACCTCGAGCTGCTCAACATCTCATCCATCATGCTATTCCTAATCGTCTTCTTCATGCTCTTCAGCCCACTCGGCCTTGCACTTGCGCAGAACGACGCCCACGAGCTATTTTCAACCGAAGCGATAGCCCTGGATCTCGAGCCACTTGCCGAAATGCTCACCAACATACGTGCATTCGAAGACGCCGCCAAAGCAGTCTACGCCGAATACTTCATCGAGAACCATTTCGACACAGCCGACATCCCCGGCCTTTGGATGAGCGAGATCTACACCGTGCACGACTATCTTCTCAACGTTATCAGATTTGACATTGACGTCGACCTGGCGAGCTGCTCATTCTCCAACAGCGGCATCGATCTCTGCGACGCATCAGATGCCACCATGGGCTCAATCCGCAACATTCTTCACTCCGAGATCGTGCGCACTCGCGCCTGCGCCGCAACCATTTCCAAGATCCGCGAACAAGCGGCCGGCTTGTCCGAGACGTTTCGCGTCGCACTGCAACATCTTCAGCTGATGCGGAACATCTTCCACGTCTCCTTCCCACCGCCAGAAACAGAGGCTGTAGCGGCCGGACCGGAGCTTCCGCCACCAGAAATGATAGCACAACACCTCCATTCCCGCACACGCGTCCTGGCTCTCGGCAAGGAGTTCCAGCTCCTTCTCCTCAGTTCCAGAGAGTACCTGCCGACTCACTACAACGTGTCCGACTTCCACTATCTCCACACCCTGCAAGGAGTTCTCCTGGAAGCCGGCCGGGACGCGGAAACCACTTCGAACGTCGATTGCTGGGTGCTCTTTTCCGGCCGCTACTCTGCAGCAATGGCGAGCTACCGATCGGAGCTTTGTCGGCGTGCACGCGCTCAGCTCCCGGCGAACGACACTTCTGCGGCCTCTGTGCGGGCTGCGGCCTTTCGGAAGGTCAAGTGGTGGTAGGTCGGCATCGACCCGATTGAGGAACCATGAAGAGGAATGTTCGAGGTACCATGGCAGCGCACTGGCTGAGTACGAGCGACTGATCCTGAAGCGCATGCAGTCTCGGTGCCAGTGGGCTTGATCGAGAGCAGACTCAGGAGGAGCTTGCATTGTCTTTCTTTCCAATGTTGTGTCTCCTGAGAGCCACTCGGCATTTCCACTCTTTCTTTTTCATATGGACGGACTGTCATTACAAAAGGTATGATACAAACTGCTTCATCGTGGCTCGCCTAGAATTAGCAATAAATTCGAGACGTACGACGGTAAGTACAGACACTCTCGGAGTCACCCGTGGATGCCAGTACAATACAGAGTGATGTATCCCAAAAAAGCCGTCGAACGATAAAAAAATAAAATTTCTTATACAGGACCGGATTTTCCACACAACAACGCCAATCGCTATGCCGCACTCGTAGTAAACGTAAGGTAAAAAGACAAAACCAGCCCTTGATTCAACAACCATCCCCACCTGTCATCCCTCCTCACTCCCCTCATCAAGCAGCAGCACCCACAAGCGCCGCCCTCCTCATCCTACACCTCTCCTGCCTAGCCTTGAGCGCAGGCCTGCACGCATCCCCGAAACTCAACCCCTCCACACCCCTCTCCCCAAGCCCAACCTCAATCTCCAACGGCCTGACAACCTTCATGGCGCCCGTACCAATACTCATACTCTGGCCCATGATAATACATTCGCTCACACCACTAATCTCATCCGCCTTCATCTTCGCGCCCGCCTCGAACAGATGATCCGCAGTCTTCTCGAAACTCGCCAGCTGCAAGACAGACTCGCGCATCTTGGCCAGGCCGAAGCGCGTGATGCCCAGGACCTCGCCCTTGTAGGTCATGACGTCGGCGAGCAGCTGCATGTGGCGGGGGTCGATGCCCATGCCGCCCATGACCTGGGAGATTTCGCGGATGATGGTGCTGCGCGCGGCCTCGATGCCGAGCACGTCGCGGCACTCGAGGACGTTGTTGGTGGTGCAGGCGTAGCCGTTGATGCCCTCGGTCGTCATGCACTGCTTGAAGCCGTAGCCTTCGACGAGCACGGAGATGGGTTCGCGGCCGGTGTGGTCGGGCTTGTCGTCCTTTTTCATGATGGCGCGGGCGGCTTCGGGGTAGCCCTTGATGACGACGTCGGGGAGCTTGCGCTTGAGCTGCTGGATGGTCATGAAGAGGTCTTCGGCGGCGTCTTCGCCGGTGGGGAGTTTGGTGGCGCGCGAGGGGGCGCGGCGGCGTTTGGGGTCGTCCGTGTCGCCGACGCTGCAGAAGATTCGCAGGTGGCAGTTGCCCTTGGGGACGGCGGTGACGCCGAGGGCGCGGAAGCCCTTGGTGCCTTCGATCGCGGCGGTGATATGATGCATTCCGATTCGCAGACCTAGGTTGCGGACCGCTTGCCAGTCGACACGCATGTTGATCCAGCCGCCCTCGACGCCCCAGACGTCCTCGACGTACGCGACAATATCGCGGAGGTAGGTCTTTTGGATCAGGGCGGAAGCCATACGGGCGGCGATGGCCTCGTAGGGGCTGTCGAGCGCGCAGCTGATGACGGGTGTACTGATGTTCTTGCTGGCGTTGATGATTTCCTTGATACGCGGTACACCCTGGGTGATACTCATACCAGCGACACCGGCGAAATGGAAAGTCTTCAAAGTCATCTGGGTTCCGGGTTCACCGATGGAATGGGCACCGACTGCACCGACGGCATGACCGGCTTCGACCTTTGACTTTTCGAACTTGTGGAAGCAGAGGTAGAGGAATGTGTCGAGGGCTGTCTGCGAAAGCTTGAAGATGTGGTTGACGTTGTTGTCGCCACGGGCCTGGCTGCTGACAATCTTGCTCATCTTGTCGTTGACGAAGTCCTCCACGGTCGCGATGAAGTTGCGGATGGACTCTTGCTGGTCTGTGTTCTCGATGGTTTGATCGTTGTACGGCAAGATCGATTGATCAGTCTCGGAGATTCTGTCGACGCCCTTCTTCTCTCTTTGCACCGTGCGAGCAAGAGTCTCGCTGACCTCAGCCTGAGTCAAGCCACGTTCGTTATTATCCCACGTACTGCTCAGAGCGTGGGAGAAAGTACGCTCAAAGTTGACAGGTTTAGCATTTCCCTCCATGTCCACAGGATCCAGACCGTCATCACCGAATTTCATCTGTACCACCACACCAGTGCTGCTTCGGACAGTGTTGTCGTACTGTGCACTTAGGTCTTCTAAACTCTTCATAAGACGACGAGACATGTAACCAGTTTCGGCGGTCTTGACAGCTGTATCGACAAGACCTTCACGGCCAGACATGGCGTGGAAGATGAATTCGGACGGGTTAAGGCCAGTGAAGAAGGAGTTGAGCACGAAACCCTTGGAAGGAGGGTCTCGAGATGCTTTGGGGAAGTGAGGCAGTGTGCGGTCTTGGAAGCCATCGAGCACACGCTTACCACCGATAATTTGCTGACCGACGACAGCAACCATCTGCGAGACGTTGATCAAGGATCCCTTGGAACCGCAGGTGGCCATGGTCAGTGGAGCATTGTAGATGCTGAGTTCCTCGAAACAAGCGTCACCACACTCCTGACGAACCTTGGACAGGATACCAGACATCTGATTCTCCATGGTCATCTCTTCATCGCAACCAGCGTCGCGTGTCAACTCTCCGGCTTTGAACTTGTTGATTAGGGCAACACACTTGCCGTAAGCAGCGTCGACGAGCACCTTCTTCTTCGCACGCAGCTTATCACTGGGGTAGACATCATTAATGCCGATGGAGAAGCCTTGTTCTCCAATCCAGCGGGCTGACAGCTTTGCAAGCCGGTTCATCATGGACGCAGCGTAGTCGGGACCGAAATCACGCATGGCGACATAGAAGACCGAATCTTTCTTACCATCACCGACCGTAGCCTTGTCCATGACACCGCACATGACCTCACTGTTGCGAATGACCAGATATGCGTCGTTGAGCACCATGTCGGGAATCATGCCCTTCTCCTTGGGAACGACATACTGCTTGCACTTGGCTTCGAGGTTGATGTTGACGGGGTAATCAGGGTGAGGCTTGATGAGAAGTCCCCAAAGCTGCTTTCCGGTCCACAGCTGCTGAGGCTTCATGATCGCAGGGTGCGGGATCTTGACCGAATACTCCTTGCCGGTGTAAGGGTCTTTCACTTGCATGCCATCGTACATCATGCTGACCCACTGCACGAACTGTCTGCGGTTGAAGAATTTGTCCTTGCGACTGGTGAGGTATGCTCCAGTGATGAAATCCTGGATAGCTGCAATAATAGGCGTACCGTCTTTGGGCGTGGCAAGGTTGTTCTTGACACCCATCAGTTCAATAGCCTCTGTGCGTGCTTCTTCTGTCTGTGGAACGTGAATGTTCATCTCGTCACCGTCGAAATCGGCGTTGTATGGATTGCAGACACACTCGTTGAGACGGAATGTTCGCCACGGCCTGATCTTCGCTTTGTGTGCCAGAATCGACAGCTTGTGCAGAGATGGCTGTCGGTTGAACAGCACCACATCACCATCTTCCAGGTGACGCTCCACTGTGTCGCCGAACTGAAGCTTGCTCGCAATCTTTTCGAGATCTGCCTTGCTGCTAGCAACACGAAGAGCAAGTCTGCGACCATCTTGGCCCTTGATGACGAAATTCGCACCAGGGTGTTGCTTCGTTCCTCTCATGATGCATGCTTTGAGCTTCTTGATATTTTGTGTGTTGACCTTTTCAGGGTATGTCATGTTGACGGCCACTCGTAGGGGAATGGCAACTTCTTCGACAGACAAATTGGGATCGGGGGAGATGACTGTACGTCCAGAGAAATCGACACGCTTTCCAGACAAGTTTCCACGGAAACGACCTTGCTTTCCCTTCAGACGCTGACAGAATCCACGCATAGCTTTACCGTACGCCGAGTCGCGACCAAGACCAGGCAGACCGCCATCGATGTACATGGCGACCTGAACTTGCAGAAACTCCCACATCTCCGTCAGCTTCTGAATAGGCTGGCCTTGCGCAAGACCGGCGCGGATGAGGCTGTTGATGTGTAGGATGTCTCCAAGCTTGTTCGTGATATCGTCTTCAGTCGTAGCGGCTTCCTGCGATACCGACGGTCTGATCGCGACGGGTGGTGCGGGTATGTGTGTCCAGATCATAGCCTCGGGTCTTCCGATCTTGGGGTTCATTCCAAAAAGCTCGACATCCGGTCCTGGAATCTTGCGGAAAATCTGAAGCACCCTCAGAGGGTTCATGTCATCCATTGCCTTCTTCATGTGACGCTCGATCTCTTGATTGTCCTCTCTCGCTGTACTGAAAGAAGCCTCGAACTTCTCCATCTCCTTGGGCTTCACTTTGCTCCGCGCGCTCGATGATGTGTAGATGGTGAACTTGTTGTGAATAAGTTTGATGGGATGCTGAGGCACCTTCTTGACCTGTCCGTTGTACGCCGAGCAGTGTGGGCAGATCTTGACTTTGCGAGCGTCTGCCGCGATTGATTTGCACAGAGCATCCCTCCTCAAGCCGTCCATACCAGGCCTTCTCATCTGACGCAGCAGCTTGCGCTTCTCTTTATCCGGTAGCAAGACCTGACTGCACTCCTTGCACACGCAGTGCAGGATCTCCATAATCTTCTTGAAATATCCATAGTGGAAGACGGGCAGCACCAGCTTGACATGGCCGAAGTGGCCACTGCAGTCCTTCAACCCTTCGCCGCAAGTGGCGCAGTTCTCGGTTTTGGAGGAAGTACCCAGTCGCTCGTCCAGAGGCCCATTCGCGGTCTGTTTCCTGGGCTGTCCCAGCGGGCGATCGAGGTCGTACAGGTTTCGATCCGCGACATTAACGACGGACTGCGAGACGATGTTTTGCGGGCTCAAGATTCCGAACTGCAGGGACTTGATGCGCTTCGGGTGACGGTCCAGCACCTGCTCCTTGCCAGTGTCCTCAAAGGTGGCTTCCATGGTGAAGGGATGTTATCGGAGTCTGCGCATGGGTTGTGTGTGTGCTCCGGTGGGAGGTGGGCGGGGTTGGAGATGTTGGTGGTATTGCTTGGGTGGATGCGCGCGTCGGAGGATTGATTTTCTTCGCGGAGTCAGTTGTCGAAGCTTCCGCCGGGCATGGTCCGTGCTATCAGATTTGGTGGGGTGATTGATTGACGATGATGGACGGCAGGCACATGCGTAAATGTCTTCCTTGTCAATGCACCGCCGAGAGCATCAAGTTGACATGATAAGAGAACAGTCTATGTGAAGGCTTACTGAAGACTTTTGCAGTACCAACACATCGTTCTCACTCGCGGTATCAAGGACTCACGACACGGCCTCGGCATATGAGATTATCAGTGTTTTCGATATACATGCACCGACTAGTAGACTAGGGTAACACGCTAATGGTTGATGATCCGTGATCCGTGGTCCACACTTCTTGACTTGACCTTCAACTACACCCTCGTGGACGGAGAGTGAGACGAGGGAGTGATAATGTATAGCCATGCGAAAGGTAAGGCAGCGGATTCTTTTTCTTTTTCTTGCCGCACAGTGTTTTGCTGTGAGCAATCAGAAGCCATTAATCGAATAATCGATGCCTAAACATGTTTGATGAAGGCAGGAGCTCCAGATGTTGATTGGAGCTACAGAGCTTACCTGACAGTCACATGTTGATGCCTAGACGACTCCTTGCCCCGCAGTCGCACCACCTCCAAGTCGACCTCAGCACTACCATCACAGTGATTACGACTCGCCTCGACTCCTCAGCACCACAATCACACTCATTCACTTCGCAAGTCGTGTTTGCAGTCACTGACGCCATCAACTGACCTCTCAGCCTCGCTCTTTCTATCCACCTCCTCCCATTCCACTCCCACCAACTTCCTTCCTCCCGCCCTTATCGCAACGCTCCACCTTCAACTTGATCTCATCCACCCAACCATCCAGACACTCACCGCATCTACCATCCGCATGCCTCCACCGCTGGGCTACAATTATTCCAGCACAGTCTCCGACTTCCCTCCCTCTCAAGGACTGATCCCGCCCAAGACCATGGCCATGGCTGCTCCAATCCCAGTGAGCACGAGGCCGTCGTACTCCGAGTGTAAGTACCTCTCGGCCCGCTTGTCTTTCACCCTCGATACTGACATACTGCCAACAGCCGTGACCATCACCCTCACTTCCATCCGCCGCACTCAGGACGCCGTCCGTCACATCGTGCTCCACCCGGACGAGCCCATCATTATCGGACGCTCCTCCCGCTCCGAGTTCAAGAACCTCTCAACTTCCAACGACAACGCTCTCTTCGACTGTCCCGTCATCTCACGCAGTCACGCCAAGTTCGAGTTGACCGTCAACAAGTGGGATGTGAAAGACATGCACAAGATCTACATCACCGACACGCGAAGCATGCACGGAACATCTGTCAACGGTCAAAAGCTACAGCCGCACAAGCCATTCCACCTGCACGAGGGCGATGTCATCAGGCTGGGCGATAGTGTCGCCCAGGGACAAAGTGAGCATCCACTTGCAGCAATGCGCCTTGTCGTCTCACACACTAACAATGTCCCAGACAACTACGAAGGCGTCATACTCTCTCTAGACCGTATCAACGTGCCCAGTCGAAAGGAGTCGACCCAGTTCAAGAAGGGTCAGCGCGGCATCAGCTACCAATCAGGATCTGATTCCGACTCTGACGACAGCGTGGAAGAGGTCGAGGCTCCTTCTTCTGCTCAAACCACGCCTGACCAGACTTCGGAAAATGCGGCGAAGAAATCTGGCAAGTTTGGCTCATCCATCTTGACTGGTATCGTGGTTGACGACGAGAACGAGCCTGAGAGTGTTGCCGCGGCTCCCATCATCAACGCCCGCTCGATCATGGTACCAGACACTTACGACGAAGACTCGTACGACGCCACTGACGATGCTCCCGATGACGTCGAGCGCAGGTCGCTCTTTGACGACGCAGTCACGAATGAGCAGCAGGAGATGGACGAAGAAGATTACGAAATCTATGGCGCTGAAGAGTCGGATCTCCACTTTTCCGACGATGCCCAGTCTCAGGCCTCTGACGACGACAACATTTCTGATGATGCATCTAGTCACCACAGCTTCGACAGCGAGCCTAACAGCATGTCCGACTTCCAAGACGACGAAGATGAGCAAGAGTGGTCCGAACAGCATGACCTGAAGTCCGTCCACGACGATCAGGACGACCAAGACGACGATGAGGAGGGCCCTGAGACCATGTCCAGCAAGCGCACACAGTCTGTTGAGATCGGAACTCTGGGTGACGCACACGGCGGTCACGAGTACCAGCCGTCAGATATGCCGCCGCATGAGCCTGCAGCCCCGACCAGACCGCATTACGATCCTGTTCGAGGAATGTTCCAAGTGGCGCCGGCTCCCTTCACCGAGAACGCTCGGACGGTCCGCTCGTACGACTTGATCCCTCCGCCATCGTACTTGGGCGTGAATGCTAACGCTTGGGACAGCAGCAAGTGGGATGTTGGTCCCACCGACTCGAGTTTCGATCCCATCCCTCCCCAATTTATGACACACTACTCCCATGCTGGCTTTGGTGACGGAGCGATGGGCCGCCCCACGCACGGTGAGCAAACCTACCCATCGGCCTCTTGGAGCTCTCCGAGACACCAACCCGCCTTTATAGAAGCTGCCGGAGAACGCGATCCAGATCTAGACATTCCTTATGTACCCGCTCCATCCAGCAGCAAAAAGCGCAAGGCATCCGAAATCTCAACCAGTTTCGTGCCGATTGACGCGGCACCTGAGTTGCAGCCATTGGTTGTCATGGGCGAGCAGTCGCAACCCTCTTCATTTGACTTCCTGGAGTGTATTGTGCATCCCGAATCCAAGGAGACTTGCATCATCCCAGCTGCGCCAGAGGAGCCTCTGACCGTTGAATCCCTCGCCGTCGAGTCTCCAGCTGTCGAGCCTCCAACCAAGAAGCTCAAGACAGTCCAGCCTCGCACCAAGAAGAGCATGTTGCGTGCTGCTGCCGTCGAGGCAAGCAAGTACACAGCTGGAGCAATCATCGGCAGTATCGGTCTTGTCACCCTTCTGGCTTCCCCTCTTGGTGAGGCTCTTGCGAGCTGCTAAGAGTGCCGTCGCCTGACAGGCTGTCATGGCCAAGCACAACCTCTCTGCTCTGCTTCCGACAACAAGTGGAAGACGCGATGACTACTACGAATGATACGATTGGAGTTCTATGGGCGCTTTGACCAGGCGTTGAAAGGCAGTGCTTCGGACGGCCGCCAAGACAGGGACATGGGGTGCGGTGCCGGGAGCACGCTCACGGCGTTCGACCATCTGCACACAATCATGGTTCGAGCGGGAATGCGAGTCGGCAGTAGATACCTTGGCTTTGTTTTACGGAGGGCTTTTTGGACGGGAAATGCAAACTATTCTGATCCTGTCTTGTCTGTCCAATTCCCCAGCAGTGCCTCGAGGAGACTCTGATGTGTGTTTTTTCTTTTGTAGCACATGGTTTGTATGTTTCCAGCTCTGGTTTGGTAGCCGTTTTGGGCGCTTAAATGTCCGACTGGTCGACTGCCTGAGCTGGCTTGCTGGCGATCCTTGCTTGCTTGCATGTGCATTAACTGGACCTCATGTGATGCATGGCATAGACTCTTATTTTGCCTTCACTCTTCAAGCATGGAAGAAGGGGCCCTGTTTTCGTCATTGTCACTTCACGCGAGATCTGGAGGAGCATGTCATATTTTGCTTAGGAAGGGAACAATTCTTTTCTTTTTTAGAAACGCTGAAGGAATGGACAATGTCGGGCAAATCGGTATGTGCACGTGGGAAGCTTCGTATGATTCGATGTTATTACATGCATGGGTTACCTCAATCCACTGATAACTGAGGTCCCGATCAGACTCGTTCATGCTTTGACCCTACTCTTACCTCCTATGGGGAACTAGCGCTTGAGCTCGTGTTGTTGTGTTGGTTGAGCAAGTCAAGCGAACCCGATATTCATGTGGTCCTGCTGCATGTGTCGCCTTCAGATGTGCCTGGTCTTCACTTTCCGCCCCAGCTGACTGGCCGCCCAATTACTACGTGCCGGCGCAAGTGGAAGGACTTGCGCCATGTACTTCGAGACAAGAAGTGTGATTCGCCACCTAAGCGCTCGTCTTGAGGCCGCCTTGTGGCGCTGGTCTTCCAGGCAGTAGCTGCTGGTGTCGACTCGAGCGTTGTCAGGCTCGGAGCGTTCGAGAGCCGGATACGTACCACATCACACAGTACATACCGACGCCACTCCCAGCCAGCAGTAGGTGGGCGTTCACTTCCAGGCCGCCTCACAGCGTTTTGTGGGTTCGGATTGGGGGAGGGGGGAGGCAAACCTGTCACCTCCAAGCCTCAAGGCAAAGAGGCCTGGAAGGCGAAGGGCGGCCTCTTCATAAGCGATGGTCGCCTGTCTTCTCGGTGGCGTCCATGTCGCTGGTCGCCTGTTTTCGGTCCTTATAGCGAGACCAGGAGCCCGTCTCTTTCTTGCTCTTTTCTCGTACAACTCATCGCAGTGGCAAACTCCACTCGATTCTGCATCATCATCACCAACGGAGTCTCAATCGACCCAAACCTGAAAAGGCCCCAACAATGGCATCATCGCAACCGGCCATCGCAAAGCCCAGCAACAGCATAAGCATAAACATGAGCACGCCTCGCACGCTCCCTACCATGAACCCGCCTCCCCGCTCCCAACACACGCGGACCGACAGCGTCACCAGCCGCACTGTGAAGACGTGCTCTTCTTGCGCGGGTAAAGGCTGTACAGGGTAAGGAAACTATGCCCGAGCATACCTCCAAGAGGATCTTTGTTGATGGCCGAACTCGTTGCAGGAAATTAATGGCTTCGCCGGCCTGTAAGTCTTGTAAGGGTGCTGGCTTCCTGGAAGTACCGGCGGATGGACTTTTGAAGGAGGAGGTTATTAAAATTTGGGATGAGGATAGGGAGAGTGAGTATACTATTGTTGCTGGTGGAGGTAGGGATTGTTAATGGGAGGTATTGAGAGGCGGTGAGATTTACGACGACGATGTTCTTGATGTGTCTGATCGGGATTGTTGGAGATATCGGCTTCTCGTTTTCTGGCGCGTGCTGGTGTGTATGCTGCTTTGCATTGACGGTGGGTGTTATATGACTGGTTTTCTCTTTCTGTTCTTTAGATTGTGACGAATCGATGACAAGTCAGAATTCGAAGTTAGTTAACAAATGGACCACGGTGCTTGAGCCTTCGAGGAATCGACCACGACAGTCGAGAGCCACGGGAGGGACAGCAAAAGGCGTGTCGTATGGGTTACATGTTAGGGACCTGTCTGTACCGGCAAGAGAACTGTCTTCGCTTGAAGCCTTTCAGCAGAGTCAACCACGACATACTCCCCAAATGGAAGGATTCTTCCTTGTATTTTCCCCGCCCACAAAGCACAACGCATAGGCCGTGTGACCAGCTGACTTGCATGAAAATCGAGCAGAAGTAAGCCATGCATGCAACGATCGCCATGATCCCAGCGTGCTCAGCTCTCCATCCGGTAAGACGCTCACTCCCAGAACTCGGCTCAGCCTTCAGAACCGGTTGTAACCAAGGTAAGGTAGAGTAGCCGGTCAAGCCGGTATACTGCGGGACAGCTCCCACTTACAGCAGAGCACTGGCAGTCTTGCATGTCTTGCATGCATTGCGGAGTCCGACGTCAGCACTCTGTCGAGTTCTTTGCGGCCGTGAGGCGTTTGCAGTCTTGAATTGGGCCTGATTCCGCTTGCCCTACCTCGTATTTGATGAGACGAGGTTCCTGCGGGACTTTCTCTCCATTCCATGTCTTGTTCGAGAAGGTACGGTGCTTTTGTCGGTCATGTTCTCTTTAGAGGCGTCGCTTCGCTTGTGGGAGATCCCCATACCAAGACCACGCCATCGGTCTTGGGGGCGGGGAAGAGTGGAGTCGCAGATGTCTGTGCTTGGTGCCACATGCGTTGCGCTCAGGGCAAACAGGACAAACTCCGCCTGTGCCTCTCATCATTCACACTCAACTCGCAGGCTCTCGCACGGCTCAGCAGCAAGGGCCGGACGTGCATGTGCATGCTCACGTGTCGCCGTTGTGGACTGCAGCGCATGTAAGGTTCTATGACATAGCTCCATGTCCTTGGCCAGCGTCAACAATGCTGCAGCCAGGCTGAAAAGCACCGTAAAAATCGCCGGTCTGCAGAACATATAAAGACGGCCGTGCCAGTCTTGTCGATCATTCTGGCAGGCTCAAGGTAGGCATACCATCTCATCGACCATGTACGGACTCCTCACGGGCAGTGCCATTGTGGCAGCTGCTTCGGCTTTGGCCATTGCGCCTCGCCAATCCAACGACACTTCTTGTCCAGGTTACTCTGCCAGCAACGTGGAAAAATCCGGAACTGGTCTCTCAGCAGACTTGTCTTTGGCCGGCTCGCCCTGCAACACCTATGGCAAAGATATTGAGAACCTTCGCTTGACTGTCAGCTACGATACCTGTATGTCTACCAAATTCTCCACCATCTTGGTCAGACACTAACTCCCTCAAAGCAAAGCGCCTTCATGTCAAGATCGAAGACACGCCTTTGACCGCATACCAGGTCCCCAACGACATCTTCCCTCGCCCGGAGACCGATGGCGTCTCAGCCGACGACTCGGAACTCGACTTTTCCTGGGAAGAGAGCCCATTCAGCTTCAAAGTCACCCGCAAGTCCAACGAGGAAGTCCTCTTCGACTCTTCTGCAGCTTCTCTCATCTTCCAAGACCAATACCTTCGTCTGCGCACTTCCCTCCCTCAGGACCCGAACTTGTACGGGTTGGGAGAACACACGGATGGCCTTCGTCTGAACACCACCGATTACGTCCGCACCTTCTGGAACCGTGACTCTTACGGCATTCCAAGAGGAACAAACCTCTACGGAACCCACCCGATCTACTTCGAGCACCGTGGGGAGAGTGGAACCCATGGCGTCTTCCTCCTTTCCAGCTCCGGTATGGATGTCAAGATTGACGTCGAGGACGGTCAGCAATACCTTGAGTACAACGTGCTTGGTGGTGTCATCGACCTCTACTTCATGGCTGGTGAGACTCCGAAGGAAGTCAGCAAGCAATATGCCGAAGTCGCCGGCCTGCCCGTTATGATGCCGTACTGGGGCTTTGGTCTTCACCAATGCCGCTACGGATACCGAGATTTCTATGCCGTTGCTGAGGTTGTTGCCAACTACTCTGCTGCCAACATTCCTCTGGAGACTATGTGGACTGATAGTAAGTTGCGACTTCTGGATGAAATGTTGAGCCCATCGCTAATTTGAAGCAGTCGACTACATGTACAACAGATACATCATGACTCTGGACCCAGACCGTTTCCCTCTCGAGAGGATGAGGGACATTGTTGATTACCTGCACGAACACGACCAGCACTACGTTGTCATGGTGGACCCAGCCGTGGCTTACCAAGAGCAGAAATATGACAACCTTACATACGAGACCTTCACCAAGGGACGTGACGAGGGTGTCTTCCTGTACAAGGAAGGAGAGATCTTCAAAGGCGTCGTGTGGCCGGGTGTTACCAGCTTCCCGTTCGTATTTATCCGTGTTCATCATGTCCGCCACTCACTGACTTCTTTCACAGGGACTGGTTCAACCCTAACACCCAAGACTACTGGAACAGCGAGTTTGTTTCGTTCTTCGACGCAGAGACCGGAGTCGACATTGACGCCCTGTGGATTGACATGAACGAAGCCGCAAACTTCAACACTTTCGGCACCAACGCCGAGGAGACTTCAGAAGCCCGTTCGTTCCCACCAGCCCGCCCTGCGCTTCGTTCGCAGCCTCGCGAGATCCCTGGCTTCCCTGCAGAATTCCAGCCCGGTGCCGCACCTTACCCTGCTGACAGCATGGCCTACGCACCACCATGGCTCGCCGCTGACGCTGCACCCAACACTAAGCGTGCCCTCCACGAAGGATCACCACTCGCGAAGCGTCAAGAGGCAGAGCACATTGGTACCCCAGGCAGGAACTACTTGGACCCTGCCTACGAGATCAACAACGAGAACACTGTGGAAGGATACGGTGGACTGTCGAACTTCACTCTCGACACCGACATCATCCACTATGACGGTCACGTTGAAATTGATGTTCACAACCTGTACGGCACCCAGATGTCTACTGCTTCCCGCAAGGCTCTCTTGGAGAGAAGGCCTGCTCGTCGTCCTATGGTCATCACTCGCTCGACGTTCGCCGGCGCAGGCAAGGACGTTGGCAAGTGGCTGGGTGACAATTTGAGCACCTGGGAACAGTACAGGTGGCAGATCCAGGGAATGCTGGACTTCGCTTCTTTCTTCCAGATGCCGATGGTAAGTTTCCCTTGACTTGTGATACATGCTCAAAAGCTAATTGGTTTTAGGTTGGCAGCGATATCTGTGGCTTTGGCGGCAACACCACCGAAAATCTTTGTTCTCGCTGGGCAACCCTTGGAGGTAAGCGATTTCGATTGTAAAACAGACAAACCACGCTAACGTCTCTCGATAGCTTTCAACCCCTTCTCGCGAAACCACAACGGCGACAGCTCCATCCCACAAGAATTCTACAACTGGCCGCAAGTCGCCGAGGCAGCCCGCAACGCCTACGACATCCGATACCGCCTGCTCGACTACATCTACACCGCCCTGCACAAGCAGACCGTCGACGGCACTCCCTTGATCAACCCCATGTTCTTCAACTACCCCTACGACTCGGCTGTCTTCGGCAACGAGCTCCAGTTCTTTTACGGCGCCGACATCCTCGTCTCCCCCGTCACCGAGGAGAACTCTACCAGCGTCACCATCTACGTCCCTGACGACCGCTTCTACAACTTCGACACGTGGGAGGTCGTTGAGGGCGAGGGCGCTGCGATCACCCTCGAGGATGTGCCTTTCACTGAGATCCCGCTGCACGTTCGTGGTGGCGCCGTCATTCCGCTGAGATCGGAGAGCGCCATGACTACTACGGAAGTCCGCACCAAGCCTTTCCACCTTATCGTTGCTCCGGATCGGGAGGGTAAGGCTTATGGAACTCTTTACCTCGATGATGGAGACAGTATTGAGCAGCCAGCTACTTCGGAGATCGAGTTCTCGTACGAGGATGGTGTTCTGAAGGTTTCGGGCTGCTTCGACTACACTGCTGAGGACGCGAGGGTCAGTGCTGTGAAGATTCTGGGCGGCGAGAAGGGGGTCAAGACCATTGAGCTTGATCAAAAGCTTGATGGTGAGTTTACTGTTGAGTGTTAGATCTCAGCAGAGGATTTTTTGAAGGATGGGCTTAATGATTGATGAGTATGATTGACAATGAAAGTGACTCTTTCTCCAATTTTGAAACGAAAATCTGTGATAGATGCTTCAACCGGGACGCCAATCGTAAGCTCTGCAAAGGTCTCTGCCGTACAAGACCAAGATATCGGGCATTTCGGGGACGTTGCGTTCATTGTGACCTACGACGAGGTGCTCTGCGGTTGGACATAAGAACATGAGACTCTAAAGGCCGGTTTGGTCTACCCAGCGGTTCTTTTGTAGATTGCGACGTTTGGGATTCGAGCATCAGCTACTGTCTTCCGAAGATGGACACAAATGGAATATTGAGGAGTTAGGAGACGGTTTTGAGCTCCTGGTGGTGGGCTTCTCAAGGACTGGATGGAATGGTACATATAAAATAGCTACGCTCTTTATACGAGATTGCCGATTTTTCTCTTCGGCTTACCATCGGTTTGGATTGGATCTGCTATCCTCGCACGCAGAGTCCACTTTTTTTGCCTTCTAGAAGAGAATTCGATCTACCCAAAGCCTGTTCAGGCCTCGACGGTGAGAGCAGGAGAGGCTCGCGCGATCCTATGAGGCATCACTAAGTGACTTCGACTGACACTTACAGATTCGCACAAATCGAAGCATGGATGCTCCACGCAGACTGCCATCCGGACAACTATTGGTTCGCAAAGAGCTCACTAGATGCTGCTCTCGGGATCTGCGTCGCATGCGAGTCTGACGAGACAGTCGAAGCCGGACCAGATGACCTTGCTGAGCTCGCAACATTTTTCCGATCAGTTCCATCCGCCTAAGATCTAATGCAGCGTCTATCAGCAGCGAGCCGGGCCGAGACTCCTACATTCCTATATCGAATAAAGCTTCCCCGGCCATGTCCGCGAGATCCGGATACTCGCACCACCCACTATCAACAAGATGTTTAAGGACCCGAGCATGAATGAACGTTGAGACCCTCGACACCGTCGGAGGATTGGAAAGGTATATCACTGTTCCTTTCGGAAACCAGGCTGTCGTGCTTGACATTTGCGGGCTCTCTGTGTCGTACCAGAAAGGGGTAATGCGGTCGGTCCTGGAGAGATCGAAGTCCTTGTGCCATTGGGAGGCCTAACAAGGGCGAGGCGATATTCTCGGATGAGGAGCTTGGGCTGCTGCCGTCCGCTCTGGCAAAGGAGCGGATATTGCGATGCAGTACTGCATGACCGCGAGTGTGTAGCTAGCCGGCCCCAAGGCTCCGAGGACTTCTTCACTGCCGCAGTACAGATCTTCCGGCCGATGTAGCACTGGAGAGTCTCTCTTTGAAATCGAGTGGTTTTGAACCATAAGAAGTAGGTTCCACGACTGACTCTTCTCGTAGATGCCTTCAATTCGCCTGTGAGTTCGGCCACCAACCCTTCCGTAACGCATCCTCATGCCGTAACCTGGATCGCAGTCTCCGGCACCTGAAGCGTAGTGAACTTCCAAGTCCTCCCCTGATCCACAGTAGACATCTGACCGCCTGTGGCGCCAAACTCCCAACCTCTGTTCTGTCCAAAAGTCATGTCCGCTTCGTTCAGTACGAGCGAGACGTCTTCCCATTCTGCGAAAGAGGAAATCGGAGATATTAGATTGGGGTTTAGAGGTGTGGTGTTGTTATCGAGGATGACTTACGGTGAGCCGGAACGTTGGCACACGTCCCGGAGGCGCATTCGACGGAGATGTAGAAGTAGGTGCCGCGTTGGCCGGTGCCTATTGGAACTGTCAGATTGTCTTCTGTCTCATGTGAATTTGATGGAGTTTGGTACGTACTCGTCGAGACACTTGATCGTAATTGACCGTCGACATAGAGGTTCTGATCCCATGCGTTCGTTGAGGGGTTGAGCTTATCTGGGGATCGAGGCAGTCAGTCGTCTGCATCACTTGAGTCTCCATCAGCGGCCCATACAATGCGTCGTGATCCTAGATCCTGGCTGGGCGACCAAAGCTTCGCCGACGGTGGGGCTCGAGCCTCTGAGGGTGTATGCAAAGTTGCACCAGTCGCCCTCGACTTCGGGGCAATAGGATGTTGAGCTGGGCAGTGCACGTCAGTGTGTCTGGTTGTACACATTTACAGAGTCGATAGGCTGCTCGCAATCAGACGTACAGAGGAGAGCTGCTCGTAACTCCCTGAAGGAAATCGCCATTATAATCGTCCATCATGATCGCACTCCACAATGCGATGTCTCCCGTCACGGGATATGGGTTCTCGGGGAGGACGAGTGTTGCGATCGCTTCTTGGATCCAGGCATTGCCGTTGGTGTGCAGGGTGATGAAGTCTTTGTTGGCGGAGCTGAGGCCGGCGAGCGAGCAGCCGATTGCGACGGTGAGGGTAGAGAGGAACATTACACTGTGTTTTCTTTTCAATTTTGACACCTTAGTCCTTCGAGAGGGCGAGAAACAAAAGAGGAAGTCTACAAGGACGTGAAGGATCTAGTCCTTCGTTATGTAGGATTGCGAATCGTTCTTGTAGAGGCCCTTGAACGTTAGAACAAAACGCGCTGTTGTTTCAGGTTAAGTAAAGTCGGCGAACCGTTGCGGACGACTTCTCCGAAAGAGTAAATCGCGTTGCCCTTGTTTGTCTGTTCGTTTCACTAGCAGCTTTGGGGAGTGACGTCTTTTTAATTGTCTCTCTTCCTGTGTTGCCATTCGTGTATAAATGGTAGGGCTACGACTGCGACTTCGTCCCCAGCCTCAGCCGTTGATACCATGGTTTGAAAACTCAACGTTCACTGAAGCGAGGCATTAGTAGTTCGAAAAGGGCCCCCAATATTGCAACGGATTTTGTAGAGAACACTGCATGCCAAAGTAATCCTGAATTGTCCGCGCAAACTTCTACCAAATTCTTAAACACAAATCCTCCACACTGCTCTCCTGTGACACCTATTTTTGACATGATAGCCCATCTCCTCCATTCGCTGCTTCACAGTCCAATGCATAACAGGCTCCACATCCTGCACCGCGCGGTAACGTCCCAAATTCATGGTGAGTCGCTTCGTCCAGTCGTCGTTCGTCCTACACTGTACTCTGATCTTCACAGGCCAGAGTTCGCCCAGCCACCACCCTCTTGCCTGAAGAAGTTGATCGTTCATCGGCGCCATGGCGTCAAAGTAGTCCTCGATCTGCTCTGGCAAGAGATCCGCCTCGCCTGCAGAAGTCGGGTAGTCCAAGTTGCCGTGTTTGGTGAAATGCTTGAGCGCGAACGGGCGACGGCTCAATGCTGGCAATTCTCTGTGCTTGGAGAGTTCCAGGACGGCGGGTGAGGGTCCTACTGAAGGACGTTGGCGTTTTTGGACTTTTGGCCACAGGCTAGGGACGTCGAGGCCTGTTTCTGCCAATGCATCACGTTTGTAGAGGATTCCGGTGTTGCACCTGAAAGTCTCGCGGATCATCCAGCGGAGTGGGATGCGAGCGAGAACGTGGCGGGTTTCGTTGCGGACGGCGCCGCCACCGATGTCTGCGTGGGCACCGGCAAACCAGACTTCCAGGACGTCGGCCGGCGGGCGTTCATTGTCTTCCTGGCGGACTTCGGCTTCGTAGTCGATCTCTGCGTCGATGGCGTCGTCGTCATCTTCGAATGGGTTGTGGTGGCGAGACACCGACCTGTCGCGGCTCTTACTGCTATTACGCAACGAGACGCCAGTCGTTGTGGAAGCCATTGAAGATGAGGACTGCTGGCGTGAAGTCTTTCTCCGCTGTGTGAGCTCGAGGTCTTTGGCTCGCTCGGAATGATGAGTCCTGCGTAGGTGATTACGGATGCTGCGCAGCTTGCTGGACGGCTTTGACGTCTCCTGGGTGCTGTCTTGGCGTTTCCAGCGACAGATCTTGAACTTGGCGCGGTGTTCGTCAAGAGCCATTGCGTGGCGGTAGTAGGATATTTTGTTGCTGGATGTCTTTGTAAATGGTAGCCTTCGCGGGATGATGCCAACGCTTGATACACAATCCCAAAGTCCAAGGTAGTAGACGTTGACGTCTATGCAAAAGGTCTTTTTGTAGCCCTGGCTCATCTTCCAGCCAATCTCGGAGTCGTCTTTGAAAAAGTTGTAGGCGAAATGAACTTGGGCTTGGTTGTGGGCGGGCAGGAGACCAACTTTGTTGAGCATCCCAGCAAGGCAGCGTGCAGTGTAGGCACCTCTTGAGAACCCAAAAATGCAGATGCGGTCGCCTTCGTTGTAGTTTTGCATCAGAAACTCGTAGGCATCCCGGACATGCAGTCCGAGTGAACTGCCGACAGCCATATCCATTGCCGCGGTGAACCCGCCACTGAGGCCGGAGTCGCCGTACGTACCAATTCCACTTTGATAGTAGACGACTTGTTTCGGGTCGTCTTTTTTCAAAGCGGCGACCAAGTGAACGACATTGCTGTTGTCGTGATCGAACTGGTCTCCTGTGCCGTCAAGGCAAACCACCAGGGTTCGGCCATGCGCGTGAGGGTTTTGAGAATCCTCGAGTGCGCTGATGTCGACCGGTAGCTTGGGAGGTTTGCTGGCAGCGGTGTATGCCTTTGACGCCTCATATTCCGAGAGGCACTCAGATGGTTTCTGCACAGGATACCTCCTGCGTGGTGTGAGGTCTTCTTTGATGGAGCCCATGTTTCCTGATGACAAAGTCGAGCCCTGGGTTTGTTGGAGATATTTGGAAGAGAGCGGTTTGGCCTCGAGCAAAACGCGCCGTTACCTGTCTCCCAGTCTACAGCCCATATACCATCTCCGACTAAGCGGCCACCAGCCGGCAAGTAGTACCATTTGGTCTCGCAGAGCAGGCGTCCCTGCCCGTGTTAGACATCCCACCGGTCCGGCACGAACGCAAGCCAACAGACCCCAAGCTTGAAGCTTGGGCTTCAGTAGTAATCGTCGCTTATAGTGCACCCAACCGGATGCCGATCTCCAATGACGATGGATATCAATAATGCCGTAGAATCGATAAGAGGGCGGGTGCTCCACGCCGCCACTGGATTGGCGCAAACGCTTGCGGCAGTGATACGTTATTGCTGGTGTCGGTCAACACGATCGCCCACCCAGCCACCGTGTGCATGTGCTTGATGAGAATTGGTGGAGCTCGCTGCCGCTGCCACGCCAGCTCTGAGGTTACTCAGGTTAGTTGTCGACATGGTTTTGTGCTGCAGCGACCTTGGACCAGTTTGCATTGGTGTCAAAGTGATCGGCAGCAGGGGAGAAGAGCCCCGTCGGGCCGCATCCACAGATCGATCGCCCCGGCAATCGGGTTCTCGGGTATTTTCTATCGAAAGACGTGTCCCAACTTATCTATGTCGTTTAACGTCACCACAAACATCCTCTGAGGAGTTGGCAACCAGAGTACTTAAAACTCCTCCTGCGCTCGCTTTGACCACACTTTTCATGGGGGTTGAGGCTTGAAAGACAGATCATCTCTCTGGACATAACAACTACGAAATGCATCTCTCATACTCGCACGGATCATCTCATTCGCCAATAGGTCGGCCGCGGCTCCGCTCTCTCATTCTCAATCGGGACAATGCCAGACTTTCAAAGCCAACTTTCCCTCCTTCATCGACATCACATTAACACCGACGGGGTATCGCCCTCTTCCGCAGTGGACTACTGACCGCCGCTTCAGTAGCGTTGCAGGGACACGGATCTTCATGCATATGCAGTACAATTTACAATCCTACTATTCGCTGCCACGTCTCCACCGAGCGTCCATCCATTGCGAAACTTCCAAACACGGCTGCTGTCATCGTGATCGTTCTGATTCGGTGTTGACGGCCTCGCATCACCGTGTCACCCTGCCACGCCTGCTTGTGCCACGCACTTCGCCCCACGCCCGTCTAGGCTTGTTAGAGGCATTGGACGACAGCAACGCTGTCGACCGCACCAACGGACTCGCGACATGCATGAGCTCTGCTCATTCCATAATCCTTGCGGTTTACTTGGACTACTGCGACCCTTTCCTGGTGCCCGGGGTTTCCGTGTCATTGGGCCACCAAGTACGCAGTGACGCTGCATGGCCGCAACATATCGCTCAACCTGCAACCCGATCCTTTACGGCTCACCCACTTAAAGGCACGGCACGAGAGATAGGCACGCTCGGCCCGAGCAATGATGTTGATTACAGCATTCGCATCACGCTATGGCTTATAGCTCGCATAGCTATGGAGGCCCTCGATCTTTTCTCTCCGCTACATGTAAGTATCGTATACCTACAATCTGCTAGCTTTTCCTCAACTTCTGCTCACATTATCTCTTGACGTGTTTTCATTATTCCCCGGGACATTAAACAGTCCCCTTTCAAATTCGGAATCTCATACAGTACTGCACAGGCACCAGCCAATACCTAAGTATCCATCACAATGGCTATTGAACAGCTCAAGAGCCTCATGGGCGCCATCCGACAAAATCCAGCAAGCGCTCCGGATGGCAAGCATGATCAGGTCTCGGAAGGGAAGACTTCAGTCGTGGCCGATTTGTACAACCTTGGTTTCAACGAGAAGAAGTCCTTGCTTGAGGTAAGTCCCCAGCGGCGGTATCAACCAGTCACGAAGACAATGCGAACATTGTCTTTGACTAGAGACTTCACCTTCCAATGCACAATAGACCTTCTTGCTAATTTGCTTAATTCAGGCCATCCCAACTCTTGCCTCCGGAGGACCTATGGACGACAAAGATCTTTTGCTGGAGTCCGGCGTTTCGATTCTTCAAAATCTTCCAAGCAACAGTGGCCTTGGAGAGGTGGTCGCGAACAAATTCATCGGAATGCTATGGAATGACTTGCCTCACCCTCCCCCGACGTTAGCCAGCCCAGAATGTCGATACAGAAGCCACGACGGTAGTGGAAACAACCCTTGGAACCCGGATATGGGCAAAGCCGGCTCGCCATACGCTCGCAACGTGCCACCTACCAGGCCAAAAGGCCTCAACCTTCCCGACCCAGAGCTCGTATATGAGCAACTCATGAAGCGCAAGGGACCGTTCCGCGAGCACCCATCAGGCCTCAACCGCCTCTTCTTCTCATTTGCGACTGTTGTCATCCACGAGTGCTTCCAGACCTCTCACACGCCTGGGAAACAATACATCAACGAGACATCCAGCTACGTTGATCTCAGCACATTATACGGCAACACCGAGAAAGAGCAGAAGCGCGTTAGGACATTCGAGCATGGTCTTATTTTCCCGGACTCCATTGCATCAGAGAGAATCATGATGATGCCTCCTGGTGTGGTCGCGGTCCTCTTGATGTTCTCCCGCAACCACAACAGCATCGCCAAGTCTCTGTACTCCATCAACGAGGACGGCAAGTACCGCGACTGGGACAAACTCAACGACGAGGAGAAGAAGTGGTAAGCCGCTGAATCTTTTGAGAGCTGTGCAAGAGAGCGAAGCTGACTTTTGATCAAAACAGGCAGGACAATGACATTTTCCAGCTGTCCCGTAATATCAACGTTGGCTTTTTCGCTACCGTTGTGCTGAAGGATTACGTCGCAGCTATCCTCAATACTCCTCGCGCCGACTCCGAGTGGTGGCTCAACCTGGGCGCAGAGATCAAGGCTGGTGGCCAGCGCCTCGAGCGCGGTACTGGCAGTGTAGTCTCCACCGAGTTCGCCGTTCTCTACCACTGGCATGCCGCTCTCAGTGCCGCTGATGACCAATGGATGGAGGAAATCATTCGCCAGGCGATTCCCGAGTTGAAAGACATCGATGACATGACGCCCGAGATGATGACGAGGGTGTACATGGTAAGCATCCAGTTGCCTTTGTTATCATATGCGCTCGACACTAACGATAACTACAGGTGTTCGGTCACCACTTCGCAAAGACTCCCGCCAAGGAGTGGGTCTTCGGAGGTCTCAAGAGAGGAGAGGACGGAAGCTTCAGTGACCACGATCTCGCAGAAGTCATCAAGGACTGTATTGAAGAGCCTGCTCACGCTTTTGGTGCTCACGGCACTCCTGCTAGCTTGCGATGTGTCGACATCATGGGCATGCTGCAAGCGCGTAACCAGTTCAACGTCTGCACTATGAACGAGTAAGTTGGCTGAAACTTCAGAAGGCGAGGAGTGAAACTAACAGCCTCAAGATTCCGCAGATACTTGAACTTGAAAGCCTACGGCAGTTTCCAAGAGTGGAACGAGGACGAAGAGACAGCCAAGGCAGCCGAGCTGCTCTACGGACACATCGACAATCTTGAGCTGTACCCGGGTCTCATGGCCGAATGCACCAAGCCACCCATGCCCGGCAGTGGAGTCTGTCCTGGTCAGACTACTGGCCGTGGTATTCTAGACGACGCAGTGGCTCTCGTTCGCGGTGACAGATTCCTGAGCTACGACTTCAACAGCAGCACTCTCACCCAGTGGGGTGCAGCGCAGTTGGCGGAGTCTGCTCCTGGAGCGTACGGTGGCTTACTCCCGACACTGCTTTTCAATGGCTTGCCAGGTGGATGGACGGGCACTTCTTCGTACGCCTTGTTGCCGTTCTACACGCCTAGAGCTGCTCGGGGAATCTTGAAGGGCAATGGTGTCATCGACCAGTACGACACTGAGCGTCCCTCCAGCAACATGGAGATTGTTGGCGTACACACACAAGCAGGCTGCAAGGCTGTGTTCGAGGTAAGATCACCATGTTACTTGTAGCACTGACAATTCGCTAACATGTTCGACCGCAGGACCGCGAGAACTTCCGCGTCATGTACCAGCACGCCATCAAGAATTGCACCGACGGCCACGAATTCATGCTCGGTTGGGACCAGGCCAAGAAACACGATGATCGTTCCAAATTCCTACACGATGCCTTCTTTGAGGGCAACTTCGAGGCGAACGTCACCAAGTTCTTCCGCAACACCGTTTCCGACCTCATCCAGCAAAAGTCGCTCGCATACAAGGGCAGCCGCCGTTCCTTGAACGTAGTACGCGATGTCTGCAACGTTGTGCCGATCATGTGGCTCGCCCAACGCTTCGCCATTCCTATCAAAACCGAGAAGACCCCCCGCGGCCTGCTCACCATTCCTCAACTTTTCGAATGCTACATGGTCCTCTTCATATACCAGAGCTTCAACATCCTGCCCAAGAACGAGTGGAAGCTTCGCGAGGGCGCCAGCAAAGTCGCTCCTCTGCTACGCAGGATCTTCGAAACCCACCTCAGGACCCAGCAGGGTTTCACCGAGGGCATCGTCGACTGGATGGCAAAGGGCAGCGCCTTCGAAGTCAAGCCCGAAGCCGAGCGCCTCTACCACACCCTCAACAACTCCACTCTCCCCATCGGCGACCTCGTCGGAGACTGCATCGGCATGGGCGCCCCCGTAGCCGGCAACCTCACCCAACAGGCCTCCCTGCTCATCGATCTCTTCCTCTCCGAAGGCTACGAGCAGTACAAAGACCGCATCGTCGAGCTCGCCCACATGGACCCGTCCGTCTCAGAGCGCGAACTCCAAGGCTTCGTCTTCGAGGGCATGCGCCACGCCGGCGTGGTCCCGGGCTTGCCTCGCGTCGCCGCCAAAGATGTCACCATCAACGACGGCGTCCGCGGCAAAGTCTCCGTCCGCGCCAACCAGCTCGTCCTCATCGCCACTTCCAAGGCGGCCATGGACCCCGTTGCGTTCCCTGACCCGGAGAAACTCGACCCGCACCGTCCGTTCTCGGCTTACACTCTGCTCGGCCACGGGTTGCACTTCTGCTTCGGCGCGAGGTTGGTGGGCTGCTCGCTGGCTGCCACGCTGAGGGAGGTGTTCAAGCTTAAGAATATTCGTCGTGGCAAGGGAAAGCAGGGCATGTTCCACACTGCTGAACATAACATTGCGGGGGTGAACCAGAGGGTGTATCTTGACGGGACGGCGAAGGAGTCGCCGATTCCGACCACGCTTGTTATTGAGTATGATGAGGAGTGATTGTTGTATGAGTGTTATGTTTGGAGGAGCTGGGAAGAAGGGAGGACGATGATGAACTATGACCTTGGGATTTCGCTTGCTGGAGTTTACATATACACTACATGGACGACGTGCACATACACCTGTCATGGGCCATCTGCACGTGGCTGCCTCGATTAGCCATCTATGTGGTCTGGACATGTGTCTCGAGTGCTGGAAACATGCTTAACCCCAGCATTCCCTCTTCACCGGCTCTGGGCAGCTGGACGAAGATTGTTTGCTTCGTTCAGTACAGTCCTTTAACAAAGACTTCACGCGTGGGAAGCTCGAGGCTCAATGGCATGACGCGGGACTGTGGACGGCATGAGTGAATGAAAGCATGGGATTGTGTCCACATTGTCCGATCACCCGTTGAGCTCTTGTAGAGAGTGATTTCCAGCAAGGACATTCCAACAAAATAAGCACTTTTTCGTGTTGGAGGTCTAATGATGAAATAAGCAGAGGAGACCGTCGTTCACTGCGCAGACTGGACTTCCGGTCGGGATGACGAAGTTCCTTTGTTCCTTTCTTCGCGTGCATGTGCATCTCTTGGCAGACAACAGACATACATACGCATGTGGCCTCATTGGGACACTTCTCGGCTTGTGACTAATCAGTGATTTGCAAGCATCTTACAAATTGCAGGGCATGAGCTTGCTTTATCACAAACATCATAAATCTACAAATCACACGTCTGCTCTACTCTCCGACTTTCTGAAGCGGAGCTGGTCAATTACCATCAGCGAGAATTCAACAGTTCCGAATCACCTACCAAAAATCCACATATTAACCACCACAGTCCAGCAGGATGACGACCATCAGCAAAGGAGACATTGTCCTCGTCACTGGGGTGAGCGGCTACATCGGTAGCCATGTCGCTGAAGAGCTCATTGCCGCTGGCTACAAAGTCCGAGGGACGTCGCGCTCGTCCGCCAAAGTTCAGTACCTAGTCGACCACTTGAACAAGAAGTTCGGCCCCGGCAATATTGAGATTATCGAAGTTCCAGACATGATCAAAGACGACGCGTATGACGCTGCAGTGGTGGGCGTGAGCGGCGTCGTCCACTTGGCATCCGTCCTCACTTTTGGCACTGATCCGAAAGAGGTTGTGGAGCCCTCCGTCAAGGGCACGCTGAATGTCTTCAAGTCCGCCACCAAAGAGCCCGAGGTCAAGAGCTTCGTGTATACGTCTTCCAGCGTTGCTTGCATGTTGCCTGTCCCAGGCTTGAAGATCAAGGTCACCAAAGACACTTTCAACGACAGTGCGGTCGAGGCTGCTTACAAACCCAACCCAACTCCCTTTGAAGTCTATGCCGCCAGCAAGACCGTCGCTGAAAAGGCATTGTGGGATGCTGTCATGAAGACCACGCCGTCATTCCAAGTCTCAGCCGTTCTTCCAAACGGCAACTTTGGCCACCTCCTGAAGCCCAGCGACAACAGCACTGGCAGCTGGATCACGGATCTCTACAATGGCAAAGATTACCCTTTCAACTTCCCGCCGCAGTGGTTCGTCGACGTTCAAGACGACGCAAAGCTGCACGTCGCCGCCCTTGTTGATCCGGCGTGTGACGGACAGCGGATTTTCGCTTATGCCGAGCCGTACAACTGCAACGACATCCTGGCCATCTTCAGGAAGTTGCAACCAAGCAAGTCATTCTTGGCGGACCGAGAGCATGGAAGAGATGTGAGTGAGATCCCGAACGCTGAGGCGGAGGAGCTGCTGAAGAAGCACTACGGGCATGGGTGGACAAGCCTTGAGGAGAGTATTCGTCAGAATCTTCGTTTTGTCTTGAATTGAAGCAGCGAAGTCGGCGGATTGTTTGGAGTTTCGGCCAAGTGTGACCTTGTCCTCCATGGCGTTGGAAGGTGGGAACTCGGTGTCAGGTGCACGTGGCTTGGAACTCTAGTCAAGTCTAAGGGGTTTGCAGATGGTCAATATCAGATGAGATGTGCAGAAAAGTACTGCAATTGCACGAGCAAACGACATGACTTTTCGCGTGCATACCTGTTATGACCTGCGGATCCTTCAGGTCTTCCTTTGACGTTCAACTATCGGTTGTTGCTGATGTTGGTCTGAGTTTGATCACTAACGAGATTGCGTTCCAAACCCAACACTAACCCTTCGATGTCGTTGTGTATCTAGCCAATTAACGTCCGATTTCGCCGCAAAACATCCCCGATAGATAAGACTCCAATGCCGGCGTGCGCATAAGGCGTTCCTCCTTTCTAACTTACATTACTGAATGTTGCGAGACACCGATATCTTGCGTCTCTGCTTCTTGAGATGCGAGCAAACGCACACTGGTGACTATTGCAAAAACACAGACATTTTTAGTTGTCGTGGAATCTTCGATGACATCTTGATTATCTCGAGCTGACAAAGACGCGATACGTACCTTACACCAAAATAGAACACGAATGCCCCAGCTGTTGATGTAGGGCGCACAGTACATGCAGCCTGCGGCGATGGCAGTGTCTTATCGAAGCCGCTATCCACGGCCGTAGACTTGGTAACTGAAAGACGAAGCATGTTTAATTATTCCTGCGAGCCCTTCTTGTGAGGAGACCATGTCTCTCCAGATGATGCCGCATACCATCCAGTTTCCATCAACGACGTCAGTCGCTTGGTGTGTGTGTACGACTGGTGTCTTGTAGGTACATTGAGCTGACTGCGGTCCCGTCTGTACCCTATCTCGGAGATGCACTGCAATCTAATTCAAGCCACTGATCGCCTGAGTGGCCTGGCCAACTTGTGGTGTCGGACATAGCTGCTGCCAGCAACCTGTTTCAGTTTCTCGCAGTGATCCTTTGCATCTAACCCAAATTCGTCGAGAGTGGAAAAGAACCGATTGAAGGAAAGAGATCATGTCACCTAAGACGCCACTGCAGGAGTTCGAGTTCATCGTCACCAGGGGACCTCAAATTCCTGATGACCCGCAGGTTCGCACAATCATCCGAAAGCAAGCCATGAGAGATGCGGCCATCGAGCGAAAGAAGCGCGCAAGCTCAGGGCGCGCAAGCTCCATGAAGTATCGAGTTCTCGACAGCGGTACTGATGTCTCAACACGGACGGTCGCACTCAGCCCTACTGCTAGCGAAGGATTGGCGAGTCTCGGCACAAGAACCGGTCCTAGATCCAGCCAGCAGGGTAGAGCAGGATCCGCTACTGAGATGACGGCGTTCAGAGGTGTTATCCGATTCGATCATTCCACCACGTCCATCGCCTGCTTCGAGGAATATCAGATTGTGCCACCTCTCCCAACAGCCAATCTCACCAACGGTTATGAAGCACTGCGATCCAAATATCGCTTCGACATTACAGACCTATGCCTCCTGACGAATTTCTATATCAGTCAGGGGACCATGTCGGCAATGGCAAGGAACTCCGATCTACTTGCAACGATCCTTGGCAAGCAAACAAGTTCATACCTACAATTTGTGCCGAGCCGGTACGGTCATAAGCCATACCTGACTGCTGTCGTTGACTGCCTGGTCGCGAAGGCCCACAGCATCTTGCATCCCCACGACACCAAAATGTCTGCCCGAGTCCTGATGTTGTATGGCCAAGCTCTGCGCGCGGTTCAGACGGCTGTCAGTGACGGGGAAGCATCCCGGGACGCCGATCTTCTATGTGCAGTGCAGATGCTAAGCTTGTATGAGGTAAGCTGATTGTATGTTTTCCTGTGGAGCCGCGATGCTAACCCGGGGCATCTCAAAGTTTCTTAAACCTGGGCCAACGTCGTCTTACGCACACCATACCGAAGGCACGGCCAACCTCATCAGACATCGTTCGCCGAGTAGTTTCACAACGCCTTACGAGCAAGCGCTCTTCCTAGCCCATGTCGGACCCGCTCACGCCGAGGCCTTCTACAGGGCCGAGCCATGCTATCTTGTAGCGCCAGAGTGGATGGAACTCTATACATCACTTGCCAAGGAAACAGACAATCTCACTGACAGGAGCCCATTGGTCATCCGGATACACAAGGCTGACATATTCGCGTCGGGCTTGTTTGTAGATACGAGCAAGGCTCTGAGTGCGGAAGGTCAGAGCAACCCTGGCTTCTTACTGGCCCTGGAACTCAAGATCCGGGCGATCCATCATGACCTTCTCAGTTGTCTCGAAGAACTCAACGCCCACATGATCCGCAAGGCTTCGACCAGGTCATACGGGTCAGATACGGATGTCGAGCAGGGAGCACTAGGAAGGATATTGACGTGCCTCTGCGTCTACAAACGCATGCTGGCTGCACTTTGCGAAGGTGAACGGCTGCGTTTGGAAGCCGAATGCCAGGCAACAGTAGCGCTCATCCATCAAGCGCAGGAGCAGGCAACGGCAAGGCACTCTTGGATACACACAGAAGTCGAGGCCGGTGTTGCGGCCATCATGCAAACGACGAGTCCGTCTTGGGCAGAGGACCTTGGGGTTCAAAGTTTTGCTGAACAGAGGCTTGCCTCGCGGAATCGATGGGAGGCGTTCCGTGGTCATACTTCCCAGTACATGTACACCGCCGGAAAAGGCACGTCTGAGCGGGCGAACATTCCGCCTGTTACCCTTCCGTCCCCTCCAAAGCAGAGGTGGACTTGATGACTGGATCCGCTATGGCGTCGGCGGATGAATTGGCATTCGAGTGTCCTGTCGGACTAAATGGCTTACATGTTGTACCAATTGGTGTGCCGACATTCTGGATCTCTGCAGCTCTGAATCCGGCACTTCCGTTTCTTTTCCTGCATACACCATCGACATGAAGCGTCTCTACAAGCTCCTTTACAGAGCCACAAGATCTTCAAGGACGCACTACGCCGAATCTGGGCCCTGGAACCCCTGCGAGGCTCGAGTTTCATCAATCACCACAGTGCCCTTCACGAACGACGCCCCGAAAGGTCTTTGATCTGACCAGTCTTGATCGCCGTGATTCGACCTTCTGATACGTCTTTACAAGATAACAATGACAAGTTAGCGTCTCTGGACTTTGTACAGGCGGCAATGCGCCCTCGGCCTAATCTGTCACTCATGATAACGAAAACACCCTCGTGTGATGCAGTGCAGTCATGTCTTCCAGTGGGACATCAGTACACGTCGTCCATCATCTTCTTGTGACACCACAGCCGCCGAGAGCCGCCATTAAATCCCGTCAAACTCGATTAGAATTAGTGGGAGTTCCATCAAACTCAGCCAAAAGGCGAAATTTGGATGAGTCTGTGGTGCGTAAAGAGTAAACGTTTCACTCAATTGCAGATGCCATCAATTAAACAACGCCAAAGAAAAAGCAATACCTAATGAGAAAAAAAAAGAATAAATACATCAATCCATGCAAAGACCCAAACCAAACCAAACCAACAAAAGTTTCACGAACCCAGAAGAAACAACAACTCCGCCACAGTCCACTCCACCCTACCAACTACCTCAGACTCACACTCATCTGCCTCTGCATAACCCCCCACTCCCAGACTCTCCCCTCCTCATCCCCCGTGTAAACAGATCCAGCCATGGGCAACAACGCTGTGATGCCCGCGCCAATATTCCCGCCGTCCTCCCGCGAAGAATCCGCGTGATTGAGGCGGTTGACAAGCTGCAAATGCCAAGCGCCGTCGGAAAGCGAGGTGAGGGCCCAGACGTTGACGACGCCGTGCGGGTGGCCGGTGAAAAGCAGCTCGCGCTCGACCCACTCGTTGGCGGCGCCGTTGTAGAAGGCCGCGGACAAAATTTGCTCGTCGGGGTTCTCGCTGCTGATTTTCTGGTCGACGAGCAGGTGGCCGTTGAGCGTGAAGAGCAGGACGTGGTTGCCGCGGCAGAGGACGATGTGGCCGCTTGTGCTGCTGATTTGGGCTGCTTGGACGGTCTTGTGGGTGGGTGGTAGGAGCGAGCGGATGCAGTCGTGGCGGTTGAGGTCCCAGAGGAGGACTTGGCCGTCGGCGGAGACTGAGAGGAGGGTGCTGAAGACGCGGCTGGCGGCGAGGATGGTGATTGCTGCGCGGTGGCCGAAGAGGTACGTCTTCCAGTCTATCTCGATGGCGTCGCGGGTCTTGTTCACGGTCCATATTGCCAGTGTGCAGTCTGCGCCTGCTGTGATCAGGGTTTTGCTATCGGCGAAGGCGGCTGCTGTAACCGGACCTATGTGGGTGTTCTCATACAGGCCGAGGAGACGCTTGGTGTTGGAGGAAAAGAAGCGTAGACTATGATCTGCATACCCCCACTGCACATAGCGGTCGCAGTTAGGCAGCATGTTGAGAGTGCATGGTCCAGCAGGGATGAGACGGTCTTGCGTGGGCGAGAAGATCAAATTGGCGACTTTGTGGTTCAGTTCGAAGAGCGGCGCGGGAAGTCTGGTTAGGGACTCAGCCATGGTGTCCAGTCTAGCTGTGTTGAACTTCTCGGTTTCTCGGCCTGGGTGAGGGCGTGGGAACACTTGATATGGCGTCTGGCCGAAAGAGTGGATGATGCCGATGGTGGCAAGTCGTTCCAACGGGTCGTCAATGTTGTCCAGATCCTTTGCCCCGCCGTAAGACAAGTGCTGGAAAACGTTGGTAGCCTCGATGGCAGCTTCGCCTCGCTGCTTGAACCCGAAGATAAGATCCACCCATTGGTGCAAGCGCTCACTCACATAAGGGCTCTCCAGCGCCTCGCGATGCTTTGAGATGAATATGTGCGGATCACCTTTGGCCCATGGCGGTAACTTCACATCGCCCACCAACTCATCGCTACCTTGCTTGGAGCCAAAGTCGTACCCATTGATGTTTGTGAGGAACTCAGGAAGGTAGTAGAACTCTGGCGTGAGCTCGCGCACATCTGTCATGTTCTCGCGAGACGATGACAGCCATGCTCTCTCGATCGAATCGAACAGTCTATCAGCGTGGTCGAACTTGCCGCCTTGCAACAACAAGTAAGACTGCACGAAGGGCTGCATGCGAATGAGATATGATGTGACAATCATGGCAGAAGAGTAGTGGGTTCCGTAGTGGAATGGCGGAGCATTCTCATCCCCCATCTCAGCAAACTGCTTGTACCTGTCTTTGTACTCGGCTTCCCGAAGTGGAGTTTGACATCCCATGGGCTTGGAGAAGTCACGGAACGTCTTTGGGTTGGTAAGATCAAGGTCTTCGCTGCTGTAGTCAGCTAGTACCCATGGGAAGACCGGGTATTGAGTCAAGTCGTTGAAGGATCGTCCGGCCATGGTGTTGATGAGCATCAGATACTGGAAGTTGGACATGTCCCCCTTGATCCACTTCTTAGTCGTCGCAGGTGCCGTGCCGCCTTTGATGACACTTGCGAATCGAGAGCCGAGAGATTGAGGTGCCTCTTCGGGGTTGCGCAAATTGTCCAAACGCCATGCATCTTCGCTTGCTACAGTGGTGGTACTGTGCACATGAGGCGCTCTAGTGACTATGGCGCTGTAGAGCTCGTCTCTTTTCTGTGTCCCGATGCATGTCAACAGATAGCTTCTGCCATCGGTGAAGAAGACCTCCAGAGAGACGTCGCGGAAAAGGAAGCGTCGTTTCGAGATGCTGAGCACCTCGGTCCACGTCCAGTTGCGGCTAGCTTGCTCGCCGATGCTGTTGTTATTGCGCTGCGACCCAATGTCTTTGCCCGAGATGAGTTGCACGTAAGGGTCCTTTTCGTCCTCGGGTGCTTGCGCAACGCTGACGATCTCGCCATCAGATCTTTGGAAGAAGCTGTCCTGTAGATACAAGCACTTCTTGCCAATTACCAGTAGTCCTTCGCACGCCTCAAGACCAACAATGCGAGATATGTTGTACAGCTGTTGAACCATGTCGCCTCGCTGCAGACTCGTCATGACTTTCCGGTTCTTGTCTTCCACAACACCATCTTCCCCTTCTTGTGGATCGTCTACCATCTCAAAGCCACCCTCCAGAAGCTGAGAGTTAGATATGGAGTCACCCCTTGAACGTCCTCCACTCGGCTGATCTGAGGTGCCATCCGTAGCGTCGGCTGGAGTATTCGGCGTTGCTGACAATATGTTGTCTCCGAGTGGACGCGTGACTTGAGTGTTGACAGCGAGCTTGCTGCCCTTGCTGCGCTCCGAGTACTTCCTCTTGGACTGGTAAATTTCCTTGTTGGGAGTTTGATCAGGCAAGGTGCGCATGCGCATACGATTGGCGCCCTCGGTTTCGTCCAACTGCCATTTCGTAGTCTCTTCGGTAGCTTTGAGGCCGCATGGCTGTCGCATGAGATGATCTAGACGAGCAAAGATGGTGAAGATGAGATGCACGTTCTCCTGGTGATCTTGCATCGACCGTTGAAGTTTCAGCTTCTCTTGTGCATGCACATTGGCACGCCAGTGATTGGTAGAAACTTCATATCGCTGGAGGAAATCATCAACGCTCGACTCCTCGGTCTGCCACTGGCGTAGCTTGTCTTTCCTCTTGCTCAGGCGAGCTTTGGCAGATTCTTCGTTACGCTGGTTCTCATCCTTGACAAAATCGTCCCAAGGCTTGGCGAGTGTGTCTACGAAGATGATGTCGAGACTCTTCCGATTCTCATCGACCCAGCTCACGAAGTCCTCGTCATCAAGCGATACGAGTTTCATGAACCCTGTGGATAGATGTCGCTGCTCTGAGCCCATGGCATATGTGAGTAGTGTCGCTGTCTCAGTGGGCTTCTGCATGAGCATTGTGCGCCACAAGCGGGCTGCTGCAAAACGGACCGAATGCACTGTTGTGGTGAGCTTCATGTACAGCAGGTAGCAGATGAGGCGTATGAACGGAGTCTCTTGATTCTCCGTGGAGAATAAGATGGTCTGCCAGTAGTTCATCTGGTCCAGGAAGCCGATAGCCTCCAGCTCATCGACTAACTCGTCAAGTTCTGACAGTCGAAGTAGCATGACCCGAAGGAATACAACGCGCATGGTATTCGTAGCCTGAGCGCAGAGGCGCACGCTCTTGATCGCTGCAATGTCTGGTTGCTGTAGATAGTCCAGAACCTTTCCGATAAAGTCGATTACTGGCTGGGCCCCATTAATGAACCAGCCCTCGAAGACGGCCTCGGTGATGTGCAGGCAGAATCTCCCAAGGTTCGTCAGCACTCTTGTCTCCTGCAGCAAGGCTTGGTCTAGTTGCAGGTGGTTCCAAAGTTGTGAGAGCGTGTGCACCAAAACGTAAGACTCAAAGTAGGCTTGATGCTCGCGGAAGCCGGGTGGGACCTTCAAGAATAGGCCGAGTCCATTGAACTCCTTCTTGTTGCAGATCATGTCTAGGAAGAGGTTCACGCAGACCTCAAGTAGGGACTCGACTAGCGAGTTGCCGACATTTAGTTTCACTGGCTCCGAGCTTTTCGGTGCCATTGTTTGGTTGAAACGTGCAGCTGGGACACTCGGCTTGCGGACGCCATCGTTGACGAGTACAAACGAGGAAAGACGTCTAGGAGCGGTGATGCGCTTGTTTGGCGAGGGTGGGCGCTTCTCGCCTTCCATCTGCAGGCTCCTAACAGAGGGCGGCCGTTCGCCAATCGAGTTTGAGTGCGGGCGCATGACTACCGCCTCACCCTTGAATGATAGCGAGTCTTTGTCCGCCTCGTATTCCGTGCTTGCAGACAGCCGGTCTGACCCCACGATGACCGGATACAAGACGAACAGCATCTCCTGAACGTAGCGCGAAGTCGATGCGAATTCCCGGAAATGCGCACTGCGAGCGTACAACTCGCTGAGGAACTGTACGATGCACTTGACTATCTTTGCGTCTGGTTCAGCGGGCTCGTCGGTTTTGACAACCTCTCTCAGTGCAGCTTCAAGCATGTTCATTATCGGTTGGAGCATTTCTGGGTGAAGCACTCGAAGGTTGTCGTTGACTTGAAGCGCCTCAACCATACCGAAGACCGACATACTCTGTTGTAGGGCTTTTGCTGGGACATTTCGCCCGAAAAGCATGGCGAAAGCCAGCAACCACAGCGAGTGGCTCCTCCAGAAGACCTTCAAACGAGCTTTCAATGTGACGAAGCCGCCGTTCTTGTCAACAAATGGAGTCTTGAAGTCAGAGCCCATCACGCTCAGACATCTACATATGATGTGGACTGTCAACTCCACAACACGGACGTCGGACTCGGACAACATGTGTGATAGCCAACGCGGTGGAACGGCTTTCACGAAGCGCTTGGTCGCGACAGGGCTGCGATCATCAGAGAGTACCTCCGCCAGTAACTCCAAGAGATGGACCGCGAGCTCGTGTCGAGTGACAAGTGGCCTTGATGGCATTGGAAGGCCACCCGGGGTTGTCGGTCTCGATGAGCCTCTGCGAGCCCAGGAAGCTGCTCTTTGTCGAATCTTCACTGCACTCGCAATGTTCTTGATAGGCCTGTTCTGTTGCGCCCGTTCATCGTGCAGACCGAAAGCGATGTACATGGCAAGATCCTTGTATGAACTTTGCGCAGGTCCAATGTCGATGAGGCCTCTGAGTGCTGCCAGCAGTGGGCCCACACAGTCTTGCGGAACATCTTCGAATTTGAGTGCCTCCAACAACCTCTTGAGCACTCTCATCCTGGCAAGTCTCTTCTGATTGAAGCCGTGGTGCTTGTTCCTGCCGATGAAGTGGATGAATTGCTCATAGTAGACCTTTTGCGTCTCTGCGTCACAGCGCCTCCAAGTGTCGAAATCGACCAGTAGTACACGATAGCCCATGGGGTTCACAATCATGGAGTTTTCCGGCGCTAGTTTGTCGTATCCGACGAATCGAAGGATCAAGTGTAGAAGCTCTAGCGGAAGCGCTTGTCGGTCCTCGAGATTCAACATGGCCGACGGCTTCCTCGAGGTTATGTGATTCGCAGAGGCGCCGGACTCAAAACCAAGCTTCTCTCTGATGATCAAAGCTAGAATGCCGAACCCGTTCCCTTTCTCCATGGCTTCACTGATCCTCCAACTGTCTTTCACACACTCGAACACGATCTCGGTCGCTTGCAAGAACGCAGTCTTTGATGTTGCCGATTCGACGAGTGTGAGTAGCAACGGGATACAGCCGGATAGACACCAGGCCATGTCGTCGAGCGGCTTGGGTAAGACGACCACAGGGTCGCCTTTGAGGACTGCGGTGCCATAGGATCTACCGAGGGCGTCGCTGATAGTAGGGATGGCAGTGTTGATTGCGATAGACTCTCCGGCTTTCACAAGATCCTCGTATCGTTTCCTCGAAGTTTTGTCAAGTCCGAACTGTGCTGCCAGACTCTGAACGTTGGAGGCGTCGGGGTTTAGTATGGCCATCGGTGAGATGCTCAACAACAGTCTGGACTCAGGCATGACGTCGCTTCCACGATTCTCGGTCGCGGTCACGATATCCGACTTCTCCGACTTGTCAGGATGCAAGAGTTCGTTGTAGCGATTCAGCTCTGCCGAGGCTTGATAGGTGAGAAGTGGACCTAGGCAGTCTTGCATGTTTCCGTAGTATCTAGGGCCAAGCTTGTGGTGAACAGCCACGAGCTCGTCTGTGAGTGGGATCTGATACAGATGAGCACTGGCCAGGGACCATCGCTCGGTTATTTGGTTCCGTCCCAGACAGAATGCCAAATCTGCTGGGGTTCCGAAGAAGGCCTGAACGGCTCGAGCCTGCCTGTGGCTCTTCATGGGCAATTCGCGCGAGTGAGGTTCGTCCAGCAATGGTGTCTCAGGGTATCCGATCTTGACCTGCTCAGCAAATTCGCCATCGACGAAAAGCATGACAGGACTGTGTCGCGGGTCTGCAGTCGCCCGTCGATGCACAATGGCGACGTGATACCACTTTCCCGGTGTGAACTTGGTAGACTTGAAGCGCACGCTGGGTTTCTGGGCTCTTATGGAGGTTTGCAATATGAGAGATCGACTGTCTCGTTCAAGATAAGCCAGTAGGAAACAGGTCTGAGTTTCGTCAAATGCACCAAACAGCGTGGTGTGGGTTCGTGGATCGAATTCGTCAAAGCGGAACCAGGCAGCCAGAGAGTAGCCGGTGGTAGGTGGAAAAGGTCGAGGCAGACTTTTGAGCTCGACAGAGGAATGTCCAGATTGCGACAGATCGAATTGTATCACAGCTGGTGATTTGGATGCTTGTAGAATACTCAAGAGCATCACCCGTGCTTCATCCGACTCGCATGCACGCTGGAAGATAAGCGCTGCGTCGTCCAGATCGCTTAGACCGAATCCTTTGAGCAATTCAACAAAGCTACGGGCCACTCCACGGCACTCCTCTGCCGTGTTGCCATCCAGCCAGGTAAAAATGAGATGCGATGTGATTCCCGTCTCCCAGAGTGCAAACTGGTTGCGCAAGCATAGGCCGATTGTCTTAAGTATCAGGGGCAGTATACTTCTGGAAAGAACCAAGAGTGGAAGATACTGGTCCGTGTCCTGGGTGTTCAAAACACGCAGTAGCATTTTCACGGTCAAGGCACACGACTGAGGCTGGAGGACAGTCTCGTGCCCTTCGACAACTTTCGGGGCTTGTTGTTCGTCAATGCCACCGGAGGACTGGATCCCGTCTCGTCGTAGCTCGACTGCTGAAGCGAAGCGGTCGCCGTCGGTCTCGCCAAAAGCAAGTCGCAAGACAGTGGCGAGCAGCATGCTGACCAAATCGAGACGGTTTTCATGATCAGACGTGATTAACGTGGCGTCCAGAAAGGTCAAGAGACCGATCTGTAGCACAGACCAGCCGTTTAGACGATTGGCGAAATACCGTTCGTTTCCGCGATGCTCACTGAGTGCCGTGGAAAGAAGTCGTAGTAAGCCTGCCACAGCCTTTGCCGCAGGCAGAGCAGCAGGAGCACTTTCCTCGTCGCCGGCCTGGCAAAGCTCCTTGATGGCTTCGAGGACACTGCCTAAGCCGCCAGCACGCCTGAAGACATCTTTACTTGTAGAGTTGGCCGCAAGCGCTTGTCTAAGATTGTCGGCGACAACGACGACGTCCTCGCAGTCATGGTCGCGTAAGAAGGGAGATACTGAAGTGAGCCGACGGCACAGCTCAGCAATACTGGTAGACTGCTCATTCGCATTCAAGCCTTGGGATGCCGCAGTGGACGACCTGGGCCGACGGATCTGACCGGCGGTCAAGGCCATGTCGTCGGGCAGGTCTGCTTGATTCAGGCGAAGAACGAGTCCTGCTCATTCATGCTGTTCAAGAGCTAAGCATGTTCCAGGCTAGCACAAAGCACTACGGTATACTCAGGTGCTCAGCTACTGAATACAGCGGGAGGCGGCAGAACGCTTGGCGACGCTAATTAGGGTCGAGGGAGTAGTAGTGGAAGTGAAGTCGGCGGTTGCCTGATTTGGCTTGTGCGCGAAACCGCAGTATGTTCTCGGGGGAAGTCTGGTACACAAACTGCGATGGTGTCTCTGGGAGTTCCGACACTGTGGCTGAGGAAGAGCTTCTTGTGTTGTGAAAACGCTGGTAGCAATCGCTTACGGACAATGGACGATGTTCGGGCGTTCAAGAAGCATGGACTCTTTCGACTTCGCCCGCTTGTGCCGCTTGCTTGTGAGGCTGTCTCCTGCGGGAAACAAGAAGCGGGATGCCTCTTACGATCGAACGAACGACACTCTCAAATTTTACTACCTATTGAATTCTCTAATCCTTGAAAGGTCACAGCTCAAAAAGTCGAGTTGGGTTATTAATCGTTGGGAGTTTTTGCAAGAGTATACACTACGACACTGCTGTACACAAGTCGGCTGTGCCTCTATTTTCTTCAAGGAGGCTGTGCTGCGTGACCTTGAGCTTGCCACCAGGAAGCCTACGCACCACCACCATCTTTGTCCGCGATTAAGCAAACACCCATAACGAGCGAGCTTAAGCACCTTAACCATCTGTCTTTATGGCCAGCATTCATTCCATACCGCCCCACGTGATAAGGCGCCATCTTGACGTGTACGATGTCGTGAGTCGTGACGGACAACGGCCACGACTTGTTGCACCTCTACCATTCACAAGGGAGCCTAGTATCAGATACCGGTTCCTTATCGCAACAGTCGCCCGTACCGACAGCTTGTATCTCCCAGCACGAACCCGGTGTCATGTATGAACTTGTTCGAGATATGAAGCTTGGCCTGGAAGATGCTGCCATCGGCATGAGGACTGGTAATCCAATCACTACTCTCATCAAGGAACGACCTGCCTGTTCCTTACAGGACTTCAACCCTCCAACCGGAGGATGTACCAGGACTTCTGTCTGTGGGTGAGTCAAGTCGAGATAGCGCCCGGATCGCCGCTTCGGACCGTCCACGTGCATGGTCTCAGGTGGGCACCTCGATGGCGACGGCAAGGTGTGAGGCTCTTTCTCCGCCGCCTTCAAAATGGGTGTCCAACATGACTGCTGTAGAGAGCAAACTGCAAGATGGATCGATAAGAAACAGATGAATTCACAAATTGAAGCCATCAAAATAGCAGAAGAATCCATCGACAGGCACAATCACATCTGCTATCTAAGGTACTATCAAGCTCTCCCCAGACTTGGACGGCGGCTCCACGGAAACGGGCACGTCATGCGTCGTAGAGCTCTGGCTCGTACCTTGGCTGTCACGCGCCTCTTGTTGCCTGCCACTCAACTCAACTCGACTCTTATCAACAGCCTCGTCCTCTTTCTTCCTCCCCATCTCCACCACCTTCATCGCTTCATCCATCCCATTGCCCTCCTCCCAACACACTGCTATTCCCCCCCACACATATACACATCATGCGCGGCGCCCTGGCTGGCATCTCGCTGGCAACACTCGCGACTGCGTCGCCCGTGCTTGTCAACAGCATCCACAATGAAGCTGCTCCCATCCTCTCTGCGTCGAACGCAAAGGAGATTGCGGACAACTACATGATCAAGTTCAAGAACCACGTCACCCAGAACCTGGCTGCTGAGCACCACGGCTGGGTACAGGGCCTCCACGAGCAGGCCCAAGTCGCAAAGACCGAGCTCCGCAAGCGCTCGCAGACTCCCATGGTCGATGACATCTTCAGCGGCCTCAAGCACACATACAACATCGGCGGCAGCCTGATGGGCTACTCCGGCCACTTCGATGAGGATGTCATCGAGCAGATCCGCAGACACCCTGATGTAAGCTAGCTCGCCTGACAACCTCGGCAACTCAGCAACACCAGCTAACTCCATCGCTACAGGTCGAGCTCGTCGAGAGAGATCAGGAAGTCCACGCTCTGAAGTCTGACGACTCCGAGGTCGAGAAGAACGCTCCCTGGGGCCTCGCCCGTATCTCGCACCGTGACAGCCTGAGCTTCGGCACCTTTAACAAGTACCTCTACACCGAGGACGGTGGCGAGGGCGTTGACGTCTACGTCGTCGACACCGGTACCAACATTGACCACGTCGACTTTGAGGGTCGTGCGTCTTGGGGCAAGACCATCCCTCAGGGCGATGCCGATGAGGATGGCAACGGACACGGAACACACTGCTCTGGCACTGTTGCCGGCAAGAAGTACGGTGTCGCCAAGAAGGCCCACGTCAAGGCCGTCAAGGTCCTCCGCTCCAACGGCTCCGGCTCCATGTCCGACGTCGTCAAGGGCGTCGAGTACGCCGCCGAGTCTCACGCCGAGCAGGTCAGCATCGCCAAGAAGGGCAAGAGAAAGGGCTTCAAGGGCTCTACTGCCAACATGAGCTTGGGTGGCGGCAAGTCGCCTCTCCTCGACCAGGCTGTCAACGCTGCCGTCGACGCTGGCATCCACTTCGCCGTGGCCGCCGGTAACGACAACGCCGACTCTTGCAACTACTCCCCTGCCGCCGCCGAGAAGGCCGTCACCGTCGGTGCCAGCACTCTCGCCGACGAGCGCGCCTACTTCTCCAACTACGGCAAGTGCAACGACATCTTCGCCCCTGGTCTTAACATCCAGTCCACCTGGATTGGCAGCAAGTACGCCGTCAACACCATCTCCGGTACCTCGATGGCTTCTCCTCACATTGCTGGCCTTCTTGCCTACATGCTCTCCCTCCAGCCGTCCAAGGACTCTGCCTTCGCTGTTGCGGACATCAGCCCCAAGAAGCTCAAGGCTGACCTGATCGCCATCGCCACCGAGGGTGCTCTTACCGACGTCCCCAGCAACACTGCCAACATCCTCGCCTGGAACGGTGGCGGAGCTTCCAACTACTCTTCCATTGTTGAGAAGGGTGGCTACGAGGCCTCCCACCGCCCCACCATGCTCGAGGAGATTGAGTCCGAGGCCAAGGTCGCCGGCAACAAGCTCCACTCCGAGGGTGACGAGCTCGCGAAGAAGGTCGCTGAGCTCACCGACAAGGTCGAGGACCTCATCTCCGGCGAGCTCAAGGAGATGTTCCGCGAGCTTAAGCGCGAGTAAGCATCTTTTTGAAAGTCGCACCCCCATGGAAGGGCTTCGTTAGAGAGAAGCCGAGCCACAGTACAGGCTTTGGTGGTGTGCACGCGTAGCATGTCGTTTCTTTGCATACTAGACTGAGTGCTGCAGATGCGAGGCTGATGTGGTCTATTTGGATGGAATGGAATGGATTGTCTCTCCATGGTACGAAGTTCGTCGCATGCCTGTTGGCCAGATGTATACATGTACGCAGCGTATTTGATTCAAGTGCAGATGAATGTCCGTGTATATCTCCCTCTTTCGTGTGTCGTGAATGTGCGTCGGAGAGCTCAACGCTTCGGGTTGCCTATCTCAGTCTTCCGTTGTGTTACTTCGGTCATCTTCACTGATTGCTGGTGTGGAAGATGCGTGATCATTACCTCTTATCTAAGGTATTACACGATTCACGTGGATACTGAAGACAGACGTGTCTCTACCTACATGTACTTACCTAGGTAGGCTTTGTCGCATGCCTTTGTTATACTGCTTGAGAGCGATCGCACCGTCTATTGATTTGACTTCGATACTGCTGTATATCCATGATTGAAACACAAGGTCATGATCAGTGATAATACTATCATGTATTCCACTTACTTCTACCGACATCCTCTTGCAATCTCCCCGTCGCCAAGCGAGTCCAGCCCCTCTTTCCCCGGGAGCTCGTACCATACAGTTAGCTCCATCTTTACAACTTGAACATGCAACGTGGGATTTCCTCACCACGGTCGCCCGCTCTCTTCACCAACCCACCGATACCATGGCCGATCTTCTCAAAGGTCTCTTCGGAGGCGCTTCTTCCGTCTCGTCTGCTGTACCCAGCGATGCTGGTAAGGACTGCCTCTTCATCAATTGTTCAACCGCATTACTGACAGCAACATATAGACTTCGCCGACTTCGCGACAGCAGCCTCGCCGTTAGCACCCTCGCATGCCGCCTCTTCTGTTACCTCTGGTGCTGCCGCCGCCACAAGCAGCGCTGCCGCGTTCATCAACGAGAACCGTCCCTACACTGCATGGTACCGTGTCTGGGAGCGCACCACTCTCGCCGACTTCTACCAGGAGCTCGTGGTCATCCCCGTGATCTTGGTCATTGTCATTGTCAACATCATCGGCACACGCGCAAACCGCGCGCGCGCGAAGCAATGGGCCTCCACCTACCTGCCCATGCTCGACAGCGAGTATGCTAGCGTCGGATTCGACGGCCGCAAGAACACTCGTGTTTCCGACGTCAAAGCGGATGGTCTGTCCGAAGTGATTTCTGGCAGCACCGAAGTCCCGGAGAACATGCTGAAGGAGAAGAGCAAGAGCGAGTACATCGCCTACTGCACCGGAAGACAGAACGTTGCGTGGCTGGACATCAGGATCTCTCTGTACAAGCGCTACAACCCGCTCGCGTGGTTCGGTGAGACTGCCATGGCCTTCTTCGCCGACAGCATGCCCGCGCCCGCCGAGAGGGTCGAGGCCACCGCATACTGCTTCGACGGCAAGGAGAAGACCCTCCTTCCGACCGCTCCCGCTAGCAAGGACTCGACTTACGATGGCTTCGTCTTTGCCATTGTCCACAAGGACAAGATGAGGGCCCTCCGTGACGAGCGCTACGACATCTCCCTGACCACGACCAAGGACCACGCCAAGCTCCCTAACTGGGCCACCGTCATGAGTGAGAGCGCCGAGGTCACCGAGGCCATGCTCACACCGGATCTCATCAAGGCAGTTACGGATGCTGGCGAGGATCTCGAGGCTCTGATCATTACTGACCAGCCTATTGATGCCCCTAAGAAGTGAGTCGAACATGCTGCCCCGTAACGTAGCACTACTGACAATCATTCCAGACTCGACGACTTGATCCCCCGCAAGCGCGTCCACCTCTCCATGCGCCTCAACCCCAAGCCAGCGTCAACCTCTCTCTTCGCTGCCTTCCTCCGCATGCCCGACCACCTCGTCAGCACCGCGCACTTCCGCCCCGAAGCCCTCCGCAAGGTCCGCGCCACCCGCGACGACGAAGCCCGCAAGCTGCGCAAGATCGACGACGAGGAGAAGGCCGAGGAGCGCCGCGTGCAAGCCGAGAAGCTCAAGAAGGAGGAGCGCGACCGCAGACTCGGCAAGATGAACGCCGAGGAGCAGAAGAAGTTCCTGCAGAAGGAGAAGGAGGCCGAGCAGCGCAAGATGTCGAAGAAGCGGACCACTAGGGCTTAGTTGCTTGTTCCTGCGACTTTGACGTGTTGCGGTGACGCCTTCGAGTTCGGTGTACATAATGTTTTTGCCGGGGATGTGCCCTGGGGATATGGACGGCAATTTTTCTGTCACTATAGTCACTTGGAAAGGCTGATGTCGATATGGGGGTGGCTTCGTTTGGGTTATCTTGACAAACCTCAGTGGCCGGCATGTCGAAATATATGTAGCTGAGGGCTACTCGACTATGGTTGACGAGTCTCGCCCATAATTTGTACCTCTATTTATTTCAACCCCCTCCCAACGATTCTGATCAATACAACCATTGAGGTGGGCGTTGACTTTTGCTCGCAAGTATTCTTTTTCGACCTTGCCTGGAGAGTGAGATTTCTCAGCATGCATGGACTACAGGACTGACTCCAGCTTGTGTACTTCGCTCTGAAATCTCGGTGACCTTCCTGTTAGGTCCAGAGTACAAGTAGCATACACATACGCCAATCGAAAACATATTCTGTCGAACCTTTAATTGGTGCTTGTACATTTATCCTTTGCAGCCGGGCCACTTGGTCAACGTTTAGCTTTTGCTCGTTTGGAAACATTCGGTCGAAAGACGTGAACAGAGTCCAGACGCGACCAGATACGCTCCAGACCGCCATGGGTCCTGGTCATCGAGTGGCATCTCTTCGCTCTTCTCACTAGAGGTGTCGAGAAAGGCACAATTGCGTGTATTGTCTTTGGTATAGAGGTGGGACCGCGTGAGCTGGAAACCCCAACCCTAACCCTTTCTCTCATCATCACAATTTTGAATCGCAATTTACGACCGACTTTTCGTAACGTAGGTATCTAGGAGCATTCCGGCATTTGCTTGAGGGGCTTGATCATCTCAACATCTGGATACAATTTGTAGGATCATCGGATGGACTGTCACTCGATCCTGACCGAGAAAAATGAAGATGAATTTTGATGGTCGTTCAGGCTTCCATCCTAGACGGGATTATTCGTCGACAAGGAGAATGAAATGCAACTTTAATAAACTGTCAGCAACAAATCGCCCAGCCCAGTCAGCCACCTGCCAACGATAGCATTCCTTGTTCTGTAACCGAGACTCCGAAACGCGATCCCCTTGGAGCTGTCTCTCGAAACCGCCTAGGTCAACATTTACCAGCTTACTCCTGCTTCACCACTACTCTAGTGCTAGCAACACAAATGCCGCACCTCTTAGTAGTATCGCACACACCGTAGACTGGAGCGTCAGCAAATCCGCAGCGCTGTGCCAATTCCCAAAATCTCCACGCCGCAGTGATATCTCGTGGTCTGGGAGCAATGGTATTGCGTGATCAATGCGAACCGGAGGTCGGTCCAGCGGGAGGTATGTATGGGGGCAAGTGGTAATGATGATGATCAATGGTTCTGATCGAAAATGGTCTCATGAATTCGTACCAACTCTCGTTCAAAAGGAAGTTGATGGGTTGCGGTCGATGTCGATGTCGCTCAGGATCAACGCGGTTCGAGCTGTCTGAGCCCTATGCCTACTCACAAGTGTCAAGCCCCTGATGTTGAAGCTGCCAATATGAATGGCGACTAGCCCACCATCTTGCGCTTTACCAAAGCTTCAGTCGGACCCGACGGTGTGGTAGTCCATTGGGAAAGGCGATGTGGAGTTGTGATCGGCTGTGATTCCAATATTTCGTGAGGCGTAAGGACATGTGCAGATTGCAAATCAGGACCTGAGTAAGTAAGTCGGCTGTGAATAGAATGTTGCATATGCCGTGAAGAACGTGTGTGGATTGCGAGATCCAGCGAGCTTGAGTAAGTGATGGGTCGGCACTCGAGCTTCCATGCATGGAACAAATACACGACAGGGGAGCGCGAGGCATCGATAACAGTTGCAACCACAGTACTCACAACTCATGGATATTCTCACATGCTGTTGTCAGTGATTCAGGA
>Ga0265780_10000570_pt1 | contig 56690 bp, 46 predicted proteins | sample P1T30metagenome_FD_192432 | JGI IMG/M metagenome (GOLD analysis project Ga0265780, IMG submission 192432) | Plant litter microbial communities from East Loma Ridge, Irvine, California - P1 T30 | ecosystem: Environmental > Terrestrial > Plant litter > Unclassified | place: USA: California... | reverse complement strand
CAACTCCAATCCTGAGAGATCTCTGTCATCCCTGAAAAGATGGCTCGCGGCGTCGCCATGCGCTCTGGGTCGGTTCTTGTTTGCGTAGGTCGCCATCGAAAACTTCTCTACCATTTCTGCACACCTTATCAGCTGGGTTGGCTCAGCGGCGAAGCAGGTACAGGATACCACTGACTGTCGTACTTCTGAGGCGCTGTCCGACCTTCTGGGTCGGACTCGCTGCCCATCGAGTAGTCATCCTCGCTCTCATCAATACTCACTGGCGTGTTTACGCCGGATGCCACCCTCTTCGGCGCTCTGCCGGTCGCGGCTGCTGCCTTACGTTTGGGCGGCATGTTGGATGCGCGCGTCAGAGTGTGACGATATTACGGACGCGGATGATAGCGACAGTTCGTGATCACAGCTGGACTCTCGCTCTGGCCCACGAGAGGTATTAATGTTGATGAGAGGGTGAAAGCAGGAGGTGGCGGATGCGATGTGGCATCACAAGAATGGCAGTGCTTCAAAGTGTAAGCATAAGCATGTGAGAGCCGTTATGTCGGCAACTGTACCGAAGGCCTAGCGCGAACTCAAAACCCGCTGTCGCTTCGCTGACGATCGACTTTCACTCTGCTTCCAGCCTTCCACTCTCTACAAACACCATTGCACGATTCCACCTCACACTCCACCACAATGAACACAGTCAGTATCGGCCGTCAATGCGTAAATTGCAAGGACCCCATCGCTGACTTAAAGCAATACAGAAAGCGTCAGTAGCCTACGGCTGGGGAGTCCTCATCCTCGCGGGTGGTGGCGCCTACTACTTCGCCAAACGCAGCATCAACGCCGATCGTGAAGAGCGCGCAGCGATGAACGAACGCCGCCGTCAAGCAACACGTCCCGCTCGTGCCACCGACTTCGCGCCCTCGAGTGTCCAGGACCGACCGAGCCCAAGCCAAGAGGGCGGTGCTGACCCAGCACCTGTGAGCCACGCACAGGAGGAGATGAGCGCAAGGGGCAAATACGAAGCAGCGGAGCCTTTTAGGAGTCGGAAGGGAGATAGGTTCAGCTGAAGGAGCGGAGATGAACATGGAAGCAGAGACGGCGAATTTGTACAGTACTCGATACACGAGGCAGCGGTGGATGTAAGACGAGGAACTACCTGTTCTGGAGGCTTGGAGACGAACGCGATGTCCGCTGAGACATTTTGGCGGACAGATGATGCATTTATGGGCAAACTAACGTTGCTTTGTATATATACTGTGGTCTGGATGAGACCCATGGAGGACCGCAAGACATGGCGGCATGGGTATGATTGTAAAATAGCAGAACGCCCTCGACTCCGTCATTATCATGCATGCATCGGCGCAGCTCGGAATTCCTTTGAGCCTGGCCGGAATGGTTCCCCGATGACCGGGAGGTTCCCCGACGACTTCACAAGGAAAGACGCTTGACCCCGGCATAGTCTTCCAAGGACGAGCAGGGCAAGCAATCGCGGAAGCTTAGCGGACGACTACGGTGTTCATGTTAGTGGGGATTGCGTTGGGAAGAAAACAGGGATCTAGAGACACACAGCTTCGCGTATCGACCATCGTTCTTTGCATTCTTGCTGACAAGAGCAGCGCCAGCGAACGGAGTCAACACTAGACAGCAATACCCTGCGGTGACTGCAGCGCCGAGTCGGTTTGATTTGGTCGCTCTGGTACTTTGACTGTAGTAACGCATAGTCTGTGCGTAGAGAGGCTGGCTGTGGAAACGCATGTCCGTTTGTCGTTTTGTGAAGAAGTGGTGAGAGAGAAAGAGTTGATCAATCGTGGTTTGGACGTGGACGTGAAAGGGTGACTATAAGTACGGAGCTTCGCAAGACCAAGGAGGTGACTGTTGCCTGTGAAACATCGTAAGACTCGGAATGGAAAGGCGAAGTGCGCGGCAAAATGAGGTGATAGCTCACCAGCTACTGGAGCAATATCCCACTTTATCTGATCGAAGCCAGACACAAGGCGTAGGCGATCTGCGTCTAGAGGGTCCGGGCCCCTCCGCTAGAGACTGAGCAAAGACCTTTGAGGTGGGGAAGTCGTGTGGTCGTGTGATATTTTGAGTCGTATGCTTGCTTGATGTTCTTGTCGATTGATGTGAGGCTGAGATCGGATCTGCTTGTGCAGGTATGTTATGAGATACAGGATGGAGCAGAGCAGTGTATATATACGCCTTCCCGAACTACCAAACAGTCTGCTATCACCTCATCCGACCAAAGCTCCAAGGCAAAAACAGACTTTGGCCAGACTCGGCGTCAAATGGTCAGTTAATTAGGTGCCTTGATGTAGCTAATTCCGCCGACCAGCTTCTAGCCTGCGTTGTAATTCCGTGCTTTCACAGCGATGTGAGTACCATTTGCTTCCTAAGCCACGATTCGTACCATTGCAAAGCACGGAACTAACGACAACATAGCAGCTCTGGCTGGCGACATCAGTTTCAAGAATTCTACTCATCTGCTTAGTGGAGATCGGGGGCTTGAGTGGATGGCGCGATCCTTCGCTAGAACATCGCCATGAGGCACATGCGCACGTGAAGGCCCTGGATGAGAGATTAAGCGCCCAATCAACACCCGCCACACGCCATACACCGCCGCAGCATTGTCATGTGAGTGTTGCACGGTCGTGGGCTGCCATTCTCGTGAGTCGATGGCAAGCTGCTTCGGTCGGTGTGAGTCGACGGCAATTACGCAATGGTACACTATGTCAACGAGCAGTTCCATAGCTGAGGTAGAAGATCGGCTCTTGTCCTCATGCTTCTAGTACAATTTGCTACCCACAAGGGAAGGGTCCATCATACTAACGATTCATACCTGGCCTGATATTCAATCGACTCATCCGAAGTCGGCTGCTCTGTCTCACAACGCTCTCCGATGCTACTCCGTTCAATATCGCTCTCCTCACATCGCACACGCCTTGAGAGAGCATCACCAGATAATGCAGAACACGGCAAGTCGAAACAAGAGCCGAAAGACGACACGTAGAAAGGCGGGGGTGCACTCATCGCATCATCATCATCATCGACCTGGGTTAGTAATCCACTGAGAGACTCCCACATACTCAAGGTGAGTAGGTAAGTACAAGCACATGAACATCCAGTACATACAACATACAGGCACCCGGAACGATTAGCTCTTTTACCGGAACACTCACCCAAGTAACAAACATAAAATGGTTCTCAAACCCCCAACAACGCCCCAAAAGAAAGAGAGCCCCGAGGATGCCTCTATGAAGAATGGCCTCTTCAAGGAATACAACACAAAGGCCCCCTCCGAATCTAGTATTCACCGTCTCTTCTCCCTAACCCACAAGACTGCTATCGTAACTGGTGCTGGCGCAGGCATCGGGCTCGAGGTCGCCCGCGCCCTAGCCGAAGCAGGCGCGAACGTAGCAATCTGGTACCACAGCAACAAAGAAGCCCTGGACCGCGCCGCCGACATCGAAAAGGACTATGGCGTCAAATGCCGCGCCTATCAAGTCGACGTGACGAACGAAAAGGACGTCTGGGACAGCATCCACAGCATCACCAAAGAGTTCAACGGCCGCCTGGACATCTTTGTTGCCAATGCTGGCGTGCCGTGGACCCAAGGGCGTATGATCGACGGCGAGACTTCGCATTACCACAAAGTCGTTGCCACGGACTTGGACAGCGTCTTCTACTGCGCCAAAGCTGCGGGCGAGATCTGGCGCCGCCAGTACACTTCCGGCCTGACTATGACTGGGGAGAGCCTGCGTGAAAAAGGCAAGAATTACAGCTCTGGCAGCTTCATCGCCACGGCTTCCATGAGCGGCCACATTGCCAACATCCCGCAACTGCAGTCGGCTTACAACGCAGCGAAGGCAGGCGTCATACATCTGGCGCGCTCACTCTCGGTCGAGTGGGTGCGATTCGCCCGCGCGAATTCCGTCTCGCCGGGTTACATGGCGACCGAGATTTCCAAGTTCGTGCCGCCCGAGACGAAAGCGATCTGGCGACAGAAGATCCCGATGGGTAGGGAGGGAGAGGCTAGGGAGCTGAAGGGTGCTTATCTTTATCTCGCCTCGGATGCTTCGAGCTATACCACGGGCTCGGATCTTGTTGTCGATGGTGGGTATATTGCTGTGTAAGGCTGGGTGCACGATTGTGTGCAAGCGTTGTCGATCCGATGAATGCTTGTCGAGGATACGCAGGAATGCAAGCCGAAATGCCTCGCTCTCTCTCGGTGGTGATCTGCCTACTTTCAGATGACAGTGTCTTCGATAGCACCTCACGTCAAACACCGGTATCTGAGATGCCACGATTTTGACAACTCAATTCCTCTTTTCCTCTCTCACTGGTAAATCGCCCCACCTGTGATGCTAGTGTCCTTGAGAGCGCCTCGTCGGTATTTCTCATCCCATGAGATGCTCAAATTGTTCCAATTTCCAACATCTCTCTCTCTCTCAATGGTGAGTTGCTTACTTTTTGGCGCTAGCGTGGTTGACGGCACCTCGTGTGCGGTGGTGATGACTAGAGAAGCACTGAGATCCGCCGTTCTGTAACTGCTTGACGTTGTTTCAAATTCGCCCTAGGTCAAAGACCAGGACGAACTTCTTAGTTGCCAGTGAGAGAAGACCATCACTTTCTTCGGCTATCCTACATGCCTGGGTATATAAAGTGTCATGAAGTCGCACTATCCTACATCAGCGCTTCGCCATCCAGCCTTCTACTCGGACCATTTGGGGATGCGCACACAAGTTGAAAGGGAGTGGCTCACGAATCTCCGAAGAAATCGCTGAGCACATCGCCCCATCCTCCACCGCCATCACCACCTTCGCCGCCAGCGCTAGGCGGTGGTCCTTGACCGCCATCACCACCCCAGGGATCCTTAGACTCGCCCCAAGGGTCGGAAGACTCACCCCAAGCGTCTCCGCCAGAGCTCGCATCTTGTGACGGCTGATCAGGACTGGCGCCTGCGTACGGCTCGTTGGCCTGTGGGCTAGCACCGTCGTCCTGTCCACCTCGAGGACCATACGCGCCGCGCTGCATCGCTTCGTAGCCGGCCATGGTGCCTGCGCCAGCAATAGCGCTCTCACCAGCAGCGCCAGCGCCCGTGCCGAGTCCACGACCTGCAGCTCCTGCGGCGCCTTCGATAGCACCCGCTTCACCTGCTGCCCCTGCCGCACCGGCGCCCGCCGCCCCAGCAGCACCTCCTTCTGCTGCTGCTCCGCCGCCCATTCCGGGGAACCAGAGTGGCATGAAGCCCATGCCGCCGGTGGACGAGGAGTGGCGAGAGAAGTAGTCAAAATCGATGCTCACGGCCGCAGCCAACATTACGGCGCGCTGATCGAGAGTCATACCAGTAGCGTCTCGCTCATACCTACCAACTTCGGTACCTTGGGCGGTTTCCAGGGTCGAGCTTTGAGCCGCGCTGTCCATGCGCAGGGCGTACACTCCTGTGTCGGTGAAAATCTCCCTAGCGAAGCCGGCGAAGTTGCGGTTCACGGATCCGATGGTGGAGTCTGCCTCGTCCTTCAACGTGAAGTCCCAGGACAGGAAAGGCTCGTTGACATGTGCAAACTGTGACATTCCGGCTTCGATGGCTTGCTCGGGTGCTTTCGCTTCCGTCAGTGCAGTGGTCTCGTTGTTGGGCTTGTCTCCAGATTCGAGTCGAGGCGTGCTGTCGTTCTCCGGAGCGGACTCGATCGGGCGGTAAGAGAACAAATCATATTTCCTCCTTAGTAGTGCCCAGCGTTGTTGAGCTTCACCAATAATCCGCATCTCTTCCAGCTTCAGAGGTGAGACCTGGGCCACAGCACTCTGATTCACAACAGAGCTCGCGCTGGTCCCTTGCAAGGCTGTAGAAGTTTCCAACTGGCCATATCCACTCTCAGGCACCGGATCGTAGATTCGAATCTTGCTGTTGATGTACGCAAAGGGCCGATGGATCCTCAAGACTTCCCGCTCGTAGCGATCGAAGATGTGTGTTGTGAATGATCTGTGCGTCTTGAAGACTTGTCTTGCCATAGACTTGCCCAGTCCGTTGTCTTGCTCTGCGATGTATCCCAGCGTGTTGCCTTGTCCGTCCATGATGATGTACTTGTTGGCTTGCTCGAAGCCGACGATGATGTTCATCATCTCGATTTGTCTCTGTATGACAAGACTACTGTTCCCGAGGATCGCAAGCGCAGGGTGGTCCGGTGGTAGGACGCCATTGGGATCTGCTGGTATATGGACCTCGGAGACTAGGTCTGACGAGCTGGCTTCCGAGAGGGTAGATGCGAGTTGTGTGTTCAGTCCGGGTCCTTGATGTTCAGGCTGTTGGTTTGGAGGAGCTGCGCCGGCACTTTGCTTTATCGATTCGAGATCGTGGCGGTTGTGGTTGTCGTCGTCCTTGCGTTCCGCCCAGGCGCGGTCTCGTGGTGGCGGCTTTCGAAGCCATCGTCGCTGGTTGACGACGGCGAGAGATGTTCGAGGTATGCGTGATTCGAGCAGGCTTGTGCCAACACGAGGGAGGCGAAGAGTCGCACGCACGAGCGACATGTTTGATGGGGAGTGCGTGGGCTGTGTGCAAATAAAAGCGTCGAGTCTGGAGAGTGAATGAAATACAATTCATACAGCCCTCGGCATCGGATCGTCAACACATTATTACATGCAGTGATGTCAAAGTTGATGTCTCGAAAGTGGCCATAAAAAAGAGCGGGAAGCGCCGCAGGATTCACTTTCGCTGCACGGATTGGAAGACTGGAAGAGACTGAGTCTTCGACATATTTGACTCGAACAACTCCCGCGAGCGAAAGCAAACTTGACCACATATCGGACGCGGAAACTTGATTGCGCGAAAGGAGCAAGCGCTGCGAACACACGCGAACACACGCGACACCGATTCGGGAGTGTCCCAAGCTCGGTAGTCTATCGAAACTTTTGCGACTGGTCAGAGCCGTCCACACCAACACCTTCGCCTTGTGCAATACTGGATATTCTCACATCTACCTTTTAGCACACTGATTGTTGTGGCTATACGTGCTCGAATTTTCCAGACCAGAACATCAGCAGCTACTAGTACTGGCCTCATCCTGGATCACAAGCAACATATCCTCGAGACAAAATCGTCGAACCGATTTCCATAAAGAACCAGTATTCGCAGCATAATCTTTTTGGAGGGTCAAATTCTTTCAAGAATCATGTCTGGAACTCAGGAACCAGTGGCGAATGGCCATGCACCTGAAGCTGTCAAATTTGAAGACGTCAAACCTGATGCAATCAACGGAGCAGGCGATGCGACACAACCGCAACCTTCACAGCCAGCGAACAAACGTCCACCGCGCCGGAAGGGTCCCAACTATGCGCAGATCCACAGTAAGCCTCTACCATTGGACATTCATCCTCTTCCGGCCTTCCACCCAACGCATCCGATCTCTCTTCTGCGTCTGGCATATGCATTTCTCTCCCAGTTGATTTTTCCACCCATTTCGCACCCCGAAAATCTCTACATCGGCTACTTCTCGCCCGAGTCACGATCTGTGCATATTACGGACCCGGCGCAAGTGCGCGCACTGTGGGAGATGGGTTTCTTTGGCAAGGGTACTCTGAGTCGAAGTGAACCGAGTTGGCTCGAGAGAGAAAAGGCAAAGTCGAAGGCTGGCGAGAGAGGTCGCGGAACGGCTGAAGAGGCCACGCGCAAACGCAGAGAGGAGAGACGTTTGTTCAAGTTGGAGAGAGCAAGGCTTGAGGCTGAGAAGATTGAGCATCAACGTGCCGTGGAAGAGGGTCGAGCTGCTCCCAAAGCTGAAGTGGAGGAGGAAGTAAAGGAGGGAGCTGAAGGCCAAGATGCAACGACTGGTGCGGGAACGAATGCTCCAAGTGACCCGGCGGAAGATCCAGCCAGGACAGCAGAACTCAAGGCTGAGACCGAAGGCAGAGTTCCTGATGCTGAGATCATCTCTTCTCACTCCCGTGAACCACTTCTCGATGGAGCAAAGGGCGCAGATATCGCTGCCACCGACATTGTGCAAGACGATTCGCCACCAGACATCGAGAACCAAGAACACCTTCAATTGACTCTGGAAGAAGCCTTCTTCCTCTCCTTCGGCCTTGGTGTGCTTGACATCCAAATCACCCCAGGTTCAGCCCTCACCACACCAAACACGACCCAAATGCGAAACAAAAAGACTCTGCTCTCCCTCTTCTCCAGCCACGCCACTTTCCCGCCCACAGAATTCTCGACGTGCCTTCCAGCGCCCGACAGTGCTTTCATGCTCTCATACGTGGCGTACCACCACTTTCGCTCGCTCGGCTGGGTGGTGCGCGCCGGAACGAAATTCGGCGTGGATTTCCTGCTCTACAACCGCGGACCCGTCTTCTCGCACGCCGAGTTTGCCATCATGATCATGCCCTCTTACTCGCACGAGTTCTGGCAGACGGAAGAAGGAAAGCGCTCGCGCAGAGTTCAAGAGCAGAAGGACTGGTGGTGGCTGCACTGTGTCAACAGAGTCCAGAGCCAGGTTAAGAAAAGTCTGGTCTTGTGCTATGTTGAGATTCCGCCGCCCGTTCGTGATGAAAGCATCACGGATGTCGCGACGCTATTGAAGGGGTACAAGGTGCGCGAGTTTGTTATTAGGAGATGGTTGATGAACAGGAGTCGTGGATGAAAAGTCGGATGTATTTGTGTCGATATGTGTAGGAATGTACAGACGATTCTGGATGAGATCTCCTCGCACGATGCACTTGTGCTTACTCACAGGGGTTTTCTTTTCCACGTGCGTAGCTCTAATCGTGGCGTACTATCATACTACCAGAAAGGCCTGTCAGGATTGGAATTCGCAACCACAACACCAACGCTCGAGCTGACAGACGTTAAAGGACAACGCCACAATACCAAACCATTTGCAGCAGATGACTCCAAAGAGCTTGGCAAGTCTGTCATGTGAGGCTCGCAAATGGTGCGCCGAAATCCAATATACGCCCACATTCCAACGAACCTGGACAGGCAACGGCCCGCATACCGCACCATTCTCTGGGACCATAACATCAAAGAGCCCGCATTGCTTGTATGAGCTGGCCAGGTGTAGGTGACGGGCTATTGACTGCAGATCATTGTTTTGCGACAACCGACCGACGACTCTGGATTTTTGCTAACAAAATGCAGAATTGGACCATGGACGTCGCTGGCGTACTTTGAACAAAAGAAGAAGGGCGAATAGACTAATAAGTATCTTCCGGAAAGCTCGCGTCAGTAATCGTCAACATGGCTTCCAGGCTTTTGTGGGCTCGTCGCGTGGGCGATGTCAAGCGACAAACCTCTGGAAATGCGATACAAGCTGGCTCGAACCCACTGGAAGCCGGATCAGCAACATCACAGTCAGCGCAAGCGCTTGAAGCAGCAAGCGCGTCGACTAACTCTTCATTATACCTTGGAATCGGGCTCGGAGTCGGGGGCGCGTTACTGATCGCTTGCGTGCTGGTGATAGTGCAAATCGTGCGAAAGCGATCGGAGCGCAAGAGAGCATTGGCGGCTCTGGAACAAGGGCAAACGACGTCGGAAGTCACGCAGAGACAGGACATTCGGGGCGATATACCCAGGCCGGTCAGCCATGCGCGGATGGGAAGATTGGTGCCCGCTCACGGGCAAGGTGGTTGGGGAGCTCTAGGGTCGAACGATGAAATCGACGACTCCAATCCCGCCAATAATCCCAACCGCCGGAAACGAAAGTCATACATCTCGCTTCCCAAGCGCTTCAAGCAACAAGGTATCCCTCTTGGAAGGTTCAAGCACCTTTCGGCTATCATAGAGAGCCCTCGGAGTCGACCCACGCATTCTCAATCGTCCGTGCCGGAGACTGTCGACTTGCCTGGGAACCGATCGCGTGGTCCATTTTCTGGTACGGAACTTGTTGAGCATTCAGTCTTGCAGAACGACGATGTATTTGTTGGGCCATCGAGCCCGAAGCCCGCCGTACTGCCTTCGTTCGCCATCCGATCGCCAGGGAGGTACGGTGCTACCTTCATCGACGAAGGTCCCAAAGCGAAACGGTCGTATTCGGTGGGAGCACTGATTGGGCCGATACCAGATAGTACCGCATTTGGACAACCACTCGACAACGGCAGACCTCGGATGCACGCTCGTTCCATCAGTCTGGGAGCCCACCGCGCCGTCGGCCAACCTCCAATCGGCCCTGTACCACCATTGCCCGTTATAGCACCGCACAATTCGAAGGCGATGGGAGTTCGCAACGGATTCTGCTTGTCGCGGATGTCAACATCGAGTCAAGAATCTGCCAGCAGCTCCGTCCTGGTGACAAGCCCCATACTGCGTGCTCCAGATGAGAACATGAACTCGCCAAGCTTAGAGCAGATGGTGGCCGACGACGACAGAGCGGCTCTGAAAGCAGTCTCGCATCGGCAATGGCAGAATCCACTCGTCGCTGGACCGCGACCTGTACCTATACCGGACACCTCGCCCACCGTCCCTGCCACCGCGATGGCACATCAATACAAGGCTTCAGTCCGCAGCAATGCTGCCCGTTATAGCAACGAAACCCAGCTGAGTCGCCGATTGTCAGCAGCCAGCATTGTCTCCTCACTCGACAGCGACCACCATAGCCGGCTGTCAATACCGCGTGTAGGCACGGCTGATCGTGTGAGCATTCGAAGCGTGTCATCGATGGGCTCTTTCCACAATGAAGATGGTCGTGACAAGAAAGTACACACCCCTCGAAGGGTATCACGATGCTCTACCACGGTATCCGAAAGCGGGTCTCCAGCTGAGAGGCCGAAAAACAGTATCCTGCGAGACATCAGTGGGAACGCAGGTACGCCAACATGGCAGGCGTCCAACTCCACGCAGACATCATCACGCAGCAGCAACGGAAACCCCTTTCAATGGGACAGCGCACCTTTGCAGAAGCCTTCAGCACTCAAAGGCAGCCCAAACGCCCGCAAAGGCCACCGAAGGCAGAACTGCGTGCGAATCTCCACGCTGACACCACAGATTCTCGGGCCGCCTCCCAGCAAACCGACGAGTCCCAGTATCATGCACGGCATTGAAGAAGAGCCGATAGACTTCGACGTGCCGGCCAACACGATGGCAGGCTTACCGATAGTATCGCACCAAAGTCGTCTGTCGAATGCAACGGCTTTCGCACCGCATCTGCGCATATCAACTCTCCGAGCATCATTGACTTCGAGTTCGCCTACCCTGAGCACTTGCACCTGGACATCCTTCCAAGACCACGGGATGTCTTCTCAGCCGTTCTCTCATCAATTTGATACCACGCTCTCTGCGCCTGCATCACCCGGGACACTTGGAAGCCGATCTGTATCCCACCACTCCGGCCAGTCTTCTAGGTATAGCATTCCGGCATTTCCGAGCCCGAGCAAGACCACTGTTACGGCCGTACAGCGAGATCAGCCAGTGCCTGAGTTCTACTTTACACGGCCATCAACCGACGAGCCACCCTTTGACTTTGGCTGGGGCCACGACGAAGAACCAGCACTGTTCGACTTGCACATCTCGGACAACGCGGACGCCAATGTCGACGCAGAGATCCCGTCGAGCCCGCCTCTGCCGATAATGAAAGAAGACGAATACGACCCTGCGTGCCCGATGCTTGAAATTCCAAACCGAAACGGATCCCGAGAGTACGACCCAGCGAGCCCAGCATTCGTGGAGACCGTCGCGGCGGCAGATCAGACCAACCATAGCTCTCCGTACACGGTGACCTTCTCAGACGACAAGGCGCGTTACAGCAGACCCGTATCGTACAGCGAGGAATATCAGCCAGATTCGCCACCCTGCTCGCCCAAGAGCACGCCCCAGGATCTCGGCTTGTCCAGCCCAGAAGGACACTCCGGCTCATCGACGCCTCTTGCCACTCTCTTGTCTATCGAGAAGGAGGAATTGACATCAGCCAACGCCAGCACCATCATGGCACGCATCCAGACACACAGTCGTAAAGTCGATTTTCCCGGCGCCCCCATCCTCCCTCCGCCCATAGACGACAACCCTGTGCCGTTTCCACTGAGCATGGCAAGAAACCGCTCACCGTCAACAGCAATATATCTCAATCCGCACCGTCCCGCACCACGTCCACCTCTCCTGGCCGACAACGACAACGACAGCCTCGAAAGAGGCACGCCATCGTCGCTGCTTTCAGGCAGCACCAACCGCCCACAACCCTCTCCACCAACCCAATCGCCCTCACCCTCACCATTGCCCACCCACAACAGTCCCACTCTCGAACCCAACCGGACCTCAACCAGCCCAACAGCAACCCTCCCCGCCGGCCCCCGCGCCCCGCCCGCCAAGTCCCTCGCCCGCCAGATCGTCGCCCTGCGCCGCATGAACAGCGAAATGGACACCTCCACCTCCCACCAAGGCAGACGCTACATCCACGGCCTGTCGCGCGAGCCCGCCCCGCCCCTGCCCTGGGTCGGCAGCGAAGCGGACGAGGCGAACGACAGCAGCAACGACTTGTTTGATTTCGATTTCGGAGCGCGCGACCGGAGGGATGTTGAGAGCGGGGCGCATGATTACCGCTACGATGGTTGTTACGACGACGATGCGGACCCGACTAGTGCTTTGGATAATGTTGATTTGTCGGAGGTTGAGCGCAGGCTTGAAGGGGCGCTGGCTGGGTTCGATATCCCTGTTTCGTCGCCGAAGAGTGTTTCCTCTAGGGATTGCGAGGCTAGAGAGGAGGAAGGGGAGTGCGGTGAGGAGTGTGAGCGGTCGTCGAGCGTGTGGGAGGACGGGGAGGACTTTTGGAACAATAGGAAGCGCTTGAGCACTATCCCTGGTAGTAGTCCTTCGGACGCTGAGAAGGCGCGGATGGTCCAGACGCCGAGGATGTATTCGGCGGCGCATGGACGGCGTGCTGCTCTCAGTCTGCGGTCTCCCGACACAGGGATGGCGACGCCTGGGAGCTTGTATGATGGTGCTGGGTTTCTGAGGGATGGCGCCGGGTTCGTGAAGACTTGATCTAGTCTTTCATCTAGATGACGGGAGGGGGATGACACCGCGTAGTGTAAATTGATTTTCGTTCAATTTCTTTTCTTTTCTTTTGTCAGTCTCAGCGCCCTTATGGAGAGAGAGAACACACAAATAGTCTCGTAATCGTGTTGTTGTACCAAACCCGCGTTCTTACAGAAAGTCTTTTTTGGGTATCACATTTGCGAAAAGAGCAAACCAACCAAACCATGTCCTCGATGCTATACCGTACCATGCATGCCATTCGTTTCTTTTTTTTTTTTTTTAAGGATATCGTCTCCTTCAACCAGTCTTCTGCCACTTCGACTCCCCATCCGCACCCTCCTCAGCGTCAACCTCGTCCGCCCTCCTAACACGACCAGCGCCCTCACCAAGTCCCTGAGCAGCACCCGCATCGCCCTCTTCCTCATCGCCAAAGACCGTCACACCTTCGGGCATTTTAAAATTGCCATCCGCATCCGTGAACTCGTGGAGGTTGTCGCTGGTGATCCAGCCCGTAGCGCCCGGCGCCGTCTCATCGAAAGCAGGTCCGCCCTCGTCGGCATCGCTGTCGTCGTCTTGCGCCGGGTCCGGGTTCAGTTCCTGGCAATCGCCAATCGCCATGTAGAGCGCGAAGCCGGGATCGGATGCGCTTGCTGCTTTCCCATTCCCTGCGATTGAAGACGCCTGCGCGATGACTTTTGAGGCTGTGATGCGGAGCTGCAGGTGCTCGATGTCTTCGTCTGGGACGACGTTGGAGTCGGAGAGGTTGAGTTCGAGGAGGACGGCGGCGCCGATTTGCGCGTGGACGGTGATGGTCGGGTAAGTGATCTGCGCGCCCTTGTTGGTGGTGGGAGACCAAAGGATTAGGTGCCTAGTGTGATCTTGTGTCAGTGGATTGGAGGACGTTTGAATGTGCTGTGCTCGCGTACCTTGACGTCACCCAGACATCAATGTCCTGGATTTCCATCAGGCCTTCTGAGTCGACGGCTGCATCATCGGTAGTGGCTACGAGAGCTTTTACGGCCTCATTTGCTTCGAGATCCTCTTTGCTGACTTGCAATTTGGACGCAGGTGCTTGCAGGTGGAGGACGGGTTTGCCGGCGAAGAAGCTACCTGGGGTTTGCTCGTGGTGTTCTGAGAGAGGAGTGAAATCGCCCTCAGTAGGCAATGTGGTTACTGTTGTGAGCGACATCTTGCAATGAGGTTGTTGAAGTGGTGGAAGAAGTGTTGCTGTCGAGAGCATTGGTGAAGCCAATGCGATTCAGACGCTCGGGCCATAGCTTTCGAATGCTTCAACATGTGATGATTCGAATGCGATGCCAAAGTTTGTTGTAGCGTGTGTTGATGAGCATTTCACTGGCATGTCCGTCATGAAGTACTAAGCTCAATCAACATTTACCGGCCAAAACACTATTGCGACTGACAGATGTCGCTGATACTACCATACAATTGACGGACAGACATTAGTGTCAATGTAATGGTTCGGGATTCATTGATAATAATCTCAAGTCTTTTCAAATCTTATGATTTCTTGCCTGGTATTGCGTAACGCTTAAATATAGAAACCGCCGTAGTATATTGCGTAAACAGATGATGCCACCTCGCCTTGCCAGACACAAGGGGTATATGCAAGCGAGGGTGTCGAGCGTGCCAAAATGGCGAGAAAAACAGCTCATGAAATTAGCTCCTTCCCAGTCCCAAGCAGTGGACAGAATTAAACCCAGTAAACTCCTGTTCCTTATTGTACGTCGTTGTATGAGCCCGTGGTGACAGGATCAATCACTCAAATCCGGGTTGGCGACGAACAAACGGCCTGCGTTCATCGTCATTGTGCGGTCGTCAACGCTGCCTCTTCTCCGCAGCTCATCACTCGTCTTCCGCTCCACATCCGCCTTGGGTCGTTGTTGTACTGGTAGGCCAGCGGGGCGGCCGAAGTTCCGTTCGACCTCGCCACTCGATCCGCTACCACCTTGTCCACCAGGTTGTCCAAAGTAGTCATCACTTTGGCCGCCGTAAGCATTGGTAGTCGGTGTTTGGTCGTCGGCATATTTGCTTCTGGTGTCCAGCGGGCTGTGTGCAGATGGTGTTGAAGTGCCAGAGTAGCCGCGCTGCACGTTGGAAGCCTTTTGACCACTGCCAAGGCTCGAGCGACCAGAGCCGGTGCGCTGGTGATAACGTGGCTCCTCATCACTGTCACCCTCTTCGACCTCGGTAGCACTCAAGCGCATCGGGACGCCTGCCCCAGACTGGTTGGCAACGGCATTGTATGCGCTGGCCTTGACTGCGCCGTGGTGCCTGATCTTGCTCCTCATACCGCCTGCAAGCCCTGAGCTGCTTGTGCTGGTCCGTCCACCTCCATTGTGTGAACCTGCCACTTCCATCGTGGCACGCATCTTCGCTTGCCTCTGTGCGGCGAGTATCCTTGGGTCTTCATGCTGGGCACGGTCGCACCAGACAGTAGCCTTTTGCTTTCGCATGAGGGCGACGTATGATGTCGGGCTGGTTGTTGAAGTGCTGCGCGAAGAGGTCGACCGGCGAACGCTGCTTGCATAGGTGGATGGCGCTGTACGCTGTGTGTTTGGGTTGGTACTGGCACTGTTTGAGGAGGATGAGGTAGCCACGGAGGGTGTGCGGCGGGTGTGCGAGTATGGTTGCTGCGGCATTGGAGGCGAGACTCGAACGGGTGGTGCGGCCATCGATGAGCTTCCCGAATAAGCGTTTGGCGCGTATTGTGTGGGTGCCATCTGTGAGTAAGGTGCTTGTGGTGTTCTGCCCACTGGTTTCCTAGCGGGCATGTTCATGACGGCAGCCATTGTTGGATTGTTGAATGAAGTCAAACGTTGCGCTTGCTGGACGCCGTTCGAGTAACTGAGGCAAGGAAGGCGCGGCTGCGTGCCGACGTTTCAGCTGGGGAACACGAAAGCGGACACAGATCAGAGTCCTGTTTGCAGCGTCGTCCGCTCGTCCCTTGGCGTGACAAAATCAAAGTGGAAACGGTCTGATCGGAGTTGCTGACTTGGTAGTTGTGTATTAGGAGGCTTGGGCGTAAATAGGTATTCTGGTGTAAGGACTGCGCAGTGGTGGAAAGCTTTCAGCCGGGTCTAGTCTAGTGAGATGGGCTAGTTGCAGGCGTAATCAGGTCGGAGTGCCGTGTTGTAGGAGAGTTGCACGGAGGGTATTAGCGGGATGGGTAGGTAGCAGGAGCAAGAACTCAGGCAGAAGAGGTGGTGGTCTAGTTATTGCTGTATCTCAGGCAGCGGAGACGCCGGCGCACGCTTGGACACAACGTGGTGGAGTGGGTATGAGATGCAATGATGCCGGCTAGTGCAAAGGCACGAGCCAAGCAGTTTTAGCTTGGATGGTGGATGCTACCTACGGGAGTGCTTTTTGGCGTCTGCTAGGCCGTTGGCTGGAGGAGAGAGGTGGAAGAAGCCCCGCGCAGAGAACATCTATGTCGGTGTTGCTGGTGCAAGTCAGACATGGAATGGCATGATCATCGCATGGGCAATCGTCGTATGGGCATTGGACGGAGCACTGCACATCGACTTGCTGCAAGATATGGCGTGAGACATACCTACACTGCAGCATGGCACGGGCGATGAGAAGAGGAGGGGCAGCTAGGTAGACGGCCGTTGCCAAAGGCTGAATGCGTTTCGCGGCAATTGGCGCTAGGCGTCGCAGGAAGAAAGAACTCTATCGAAGGGGTTCTGGTTCTGGTCTGGTACCTACTGATAATTGCGTACCGTCGACGCCTTGTCTTGTCGAGCGTGTGGTCAAAGCAGGGAGTGTATATTCATGTCCGGACGTGAGACTGTCAGCAGCAAGCATTTGATACTACCTACTGCACAAGGCAGATCATGCACTCTAACAGACTGCTGCTAAGCATCGTGTTCGTGTCCGAAAAGTACATGAAAAGTACTCCCTTACCAATGGCACGTTGGCGTGACATTTGTTAGTGTTAGGGCCACGGAATCCCGTAGACTTCTCACCCGCCACACACTCTCCTCTCCTCCACTTTTGCCATCATCGCATCGTCTCGCCTTGGATCCACCAATGCCTGCCACCCCCGCTAGGCGAAAGTCACCGGCGCCATCTGGGCGAGTGGTTTGCCATGCTCTCATCTCCATCCTGCCATGCTCTGTCTACCTTGGTTACGCCGCGCGGAGAGTGCGGGATCAGAGCTACCATCGCCCGATTGCCTTTGGAAGCTGGGCAGGAAAAGATGGCATTGGCTTCGTTGAGGTGTGGACTGAGGCAATTGCCGTACAGTGTGATGTTGCCGTTGAGATGCTGCTCCAGAATCGCCCACCGAATTCATGTAGCCAGCAGCATCTCCATGTCGACTCCAAGCAGGCCTGCTGCACTAGTCCTGTCGCGACTGGGCAGAAGTCCAGGATGAGAGTGGTCGGTGGTCACTGCGCGCTGCATGCCAGACATCGCTGCAGATGCCGCCGGCTGATCCCCAACCGCGTTCTCGGATGAGGGCGTGGGAGAGGAGGGCTATCTGAGAGGTAGTCTGAACACATTCCTAGATCCCTATAATCCCAGTCGCCTCTCCTACAAAAGATGGCCTATAGATGGCGTACATCGCGCCAAGGCCTCCATCTTCGGCAGCTCAGTATCCGACCGCCGAGTGACGATACCTTCTTTCTAATTTCCCTTACCGAAACAGGCTTAAGATTCGTCAAACGTCCGAGTGCTGATTGTAGTACCACCAGGCCGTTGGCTCTAGTTCGCTCGACGTTGGAGGCGATGAATGGCCGCCATCAAATTCTTTTACATCAAGGGTCTTGGTGAAGTGCTGTAGGAGGATAATGCTTCAGAAGCTACCGAGGCCATGTATCAATTATGCCTCGACGGTGTAACTTGGTGCTGCTATTTCTGACAAGGGTGCCTCGGATAACCCCCGATGTACGCTATCCGAATAGAGCGTGACGACCAAATACGAAGCCACTACTTTCAGCTACGGCCCTACTCTCCGTCATGTTGACACCATTTCACATTACGCTCATATCTTCAGCTTCTGTGCTTCTCTTCCTTCGTCCATTTCTCCACCGTCTGATAATCGCCGCTGCACGCACCATCGAGTCTCGTGGACCGGAATGCAACCGGAGCGCAAACTGGACATCGTTACAGTCCGCGTCCGAGAGCACGGCGAACGTCTCGCAAGCGGCAGTTTTGAAAACGTCTTAGCAGATCATGTCGCCCTTGAGAGACCCTACCTCGGCCAGCCTGATCCCTGCGGTATGAAACGTCTACGAGCAAAGGTCTTCGCGATATGCGTCGCCCTAAATTTCGAATACACAACGAGTGTCTTATCGCCACACTACTGAATGCACCCGTAGAGGTGGAGGTGGAGGTATCCCCAGTGCTCAACCACTAGCCAACCGACACATCCACCGAGAGTTGCAATCATGCACGAAATCCTCCAGGATGCACCTTGAATTGCTCGGGTTCAAACCGAGAGGGGAATGACCCCACTATCAACAATGTCGGCGGTCGGTGGTTGTCACTTGAATCAGATCCTAGATTCAAGAGGGAGGCATTATTATTTTAGCGAAAGCTCGTCCCTTCTCAGACCTGCCAGCCGCGCTAACCACCAGAACTCCCAGAACGCCGACAGGGTACCCGGTTCACACTCGTTGTGCACTTACGTTCACGGCACTTTTCCCTTCACACGCTCCGAGTTGTGCTGCTATCTCTGAGTCGATGCGCCAGCACTACTTTAGGGGTCCTTCGCTTCGCTTGCGACATCAGCTACGACCAGGCGATTTTTATGTGGGTTGTTCCGAAGAGCCAGTCTTGATATGCAAGCTTGCTCTACCGCTGTAACCGAGCGGTGTGATAGGTAAGCCCAATAACAACATCCACTCTTGCAGCTATACCGCCATATCGCTATCTTGCACTTGCGCAGGCGTACCAGGAATCTCCACGATAACGCAATCTTTCTTCATCTCCCTTGACCGGTTCCCACGGCAGGCTTATCTCTTGTGCGACGCGCCGTTTTAGCACGTCCGCCTCTCCCACACGGGATCGACACGTATGAGTCGGGGTGTAGGCAGGGCTGTTGTCGGACTGCGTGGCAACTGCGGTGAGTGCGCGCGAAACGGAGCTCATCCTCCAAGTCCAAGATTGATCTTCTGCCGTTTTTGTCGGACTACTCCTGCCATGAATCGCTGCTTGCCTTGCACGTTCGCCTTGCACCAATTTCACCCATCTCTAAGGCTGAAGTAAGGCACGGGCTTATGCAGACCCTTGATATCTGTCGCACGTTTGGCAATGGTCCGACATGATAGGTAGGGCTCGTAAAGAGATCGTAACTGCGAGACTGCCGGCGTTCAATTAGTGATGCTGGACTACACTCCGTGGTCGTTGGATTTCGGCTCTCATTGACATGGAGCTCCGGAACAATTCACTGTCGATATATTCTATTGTTCCGTTACTTTGACTAACCTCGGGTTGTCGACGCGTAGGTACAGATCGAGTTACCGCTGAGAGGGCGAGATGCTCAGCAGATGCATCTCTCTTCTACCTCCGGACCTCAGAGCCTCGTTGGTAGGCGTCATGCACTAAGATGCCATAAACACTAGTCCGCGAGTTTATGAGTATCTCGCTGGTCGATGGTGCATTTGTATACACCCAAGCTGATGGGGGACATTGCGATGGAACGTTAGTAATTTTTTGAGTATCTCGCTGGTCGATCGAACATTTCAATGTAACGAAGCTGATGGTACCTCCTCACGCGAACGCTTCGTCCCGTGAGATACATCAAATTAGCGGAAGGTACCTTGTCGGTATCTCGTCGGTCGATGGAGGAGTTCAATGTACCAAAGCTGATGTTATCAGGTGATATCCTACGAGACCGAGTCGATTCTGGTGCTTTATTCGGCAGAGATGCCATAGCTCCGTTACTTCTGTCCCCTGGGAGGTTCACAGATTCTGCTTGGCCCACTCCTCCACCAACACAGTTTCCATGCCATTTTCAAAATTGAAAGTCTCTCTCATATCCCATGAGACCCCAACACCAGCCGCAAAGACCGCGCGGTACTTTCTCATCACATCGCTAGGATCCTCCGCCAACTCTCGCTTTAGCTGATCCACTGTCTTCACGCTCTTCTCAACGTTCTCCCCAAGGACCATTTCAACCACATCTGCCAACCTGCGCATACTAACGACGTCCCCAGCAACATAAACAACTCCTCTCTCTTCAACCTCCACTAGCACAATCTCCGCCACCACCCGCCCAATATCCTCAACAGCCGTCACAGCGAGCTCATTCTCCCAACTCCCCAAAGCATGCACACTGCCCGCCCTCAAATCCACAACACCAAAGGCCTGCTCGAACAAAAAGCTCATGAACATTCCGGTCGACACGATCACCCACTCGGTTCTATCCTGACCGCGCAGCAAGTCTCGCACATCCAACTGCTCATCGAACAAATCTTGCGCACTCGCGCGCCCGATCGCGTCGTAGTCGAGTCCGAATTGCCAGGGAATGTACCGTTTCACGCGCGCCTCGAGCACTGCTTGTGATATCTTGAGTTGCATTCCGGGTGGCAGCGTCATTCCGGTGCAGCTGACGATGGTGTCGAAAGGGGCGAAGAGAGCGGCTAATTGGGCTGTGGTGCCGGTGACGACGTCGCCGGCGATGAGGCTGATGTTGGATTTCTCGTATGATTGGAATTCAGCTTGCTTGATCGGATCGCTCGAGGCGATGGTCGAGGGCCGCAGCAAAAGCGCGATTTGGACGTTGCCGCGTTTCGGATGCGTTTTCAGGCTTTTCAGGACTTGGTTACCGAGTTCGCCTGCTCCGAGGACTAAGATTGACCTTGGGGATGACATGGCTTTGTTGATTTTCCGGTCTGTCGCACCTTGTCAACCTATTCTCGAGGCAGAAAATATGACTGCGGTGCTGAAAGCTCAACGACAGCGAACATGAACAGAGTGGTGCTCTGCGGTGATTACGAATCAACCTCAATCTAACGAAGGAAACCGAACGCCTGCGCATAAGCAGTCTTGTCAATCAATCAGACCTCAATCGATATTGCCGTGTTAAATCCGCAAAAACCGACGACAGACTTGGCAAAGAAGGCTGATGTCCATGTCAACAGTGTATGGACAGATCGTTCACTGAAACGCATGTGAGCACATCGCCCCATACTCGTCTCTACTGGACCAGTCTGTCAAAACCGAGATCAAGAAAGCCGCTCCGCAACAATCCGTAAAGTACCACTTCTTCCGAGACCGCCTGCCTCAACGCCCGACTCTCGTACCTACACAACAAGATTAGATCGACACGCCAAAGAAGATGAACCCATCTCGCAACTGGCGATTCTGCACGACCCACCATACTACACGAATGAGATCGCCCTTGGTCTCCACGACACCGTATTTGCTCACCTGAATGAGAGTACGGCAAATAAAGAAGACAACACCCTCCATGGTGATTTGACTTTTGGTCCTGTGGGAGTCAATCATAGTGCCCTTCTTACCGGCATGTTAGCCATGGATTTCTCCGGCGGCAATATCATCTTCCTGGACAACACTATATATGACTACATCATGATTGTCGTCATATGGGATTCACCCGCCAACATTTCTGCAACGCCTCTTAGCACCCACTTCCGCAGAATCGTCAGCGAGCTTGAAAATTGGTCACAGTCTCATAGCACAGCAAACCGCTACCAGCAGGCATCGCAAAGAAAGCCATGCTTCAACTGTCGAAAGTCCCACAAACAACATCAGTCCTCTCTTTTCAGGTCTGGGCAGAAAATCGGGTCAGTGTTGTGTTGGCGACAGGGTAGCGGCGAGGAGGTGACTAGAGAGTAGTGTTGAGAAGCACACATTTGGAGGTTGCCATTTGTTTGTCGCGTCCGGCATGGCATTTCAGAGAGAGGAAGAGGGCCGTGTTCGAGCGGAACAATAGGGCAATGTTGTATGCACGTTTATGGGAATATGTCTCGTGTTGTAACCACTCTAGCGGCCCTCTCGAGCTCACACTATCGATAATGACCCAAGACCGTCCCACTCTCGACTCTCTGCGCGCCCTCAACGGTGGACGGTGAGGAGAATGTTGTGCTACCACAGAGACGCCCGATGATCACTGGGCCTCAGAGATCGTCATTGCGCTCTCGTTGATGAACAGCACCGATCATTGCGGGGAGCGCGTAGGTGTTACCACGACGACGCTCCTCGATGAGGGAAGGTCGTGGCACGGCATTGCAGGAAGAGGGAGAGAGAGAGAGCCGATGCCGGAGAACACTGATGCGCCAAAATTGACAAGCGCGGCCAGCCACTGTAGCGACCCTCTCGAGCTGTCATTGATAACAACCTAAGATCGTCCCTTTGCAACGGTAGACGCTGTAAGACATGGTGAGTACTTTCGTATCACTACAAAGATGCCTAACGACTACTAAGCGTCAGAGACTGTCATTGAGCTCTCAACGGCAAAAAGCCCCAAGTGTTGCGAAGAGCGGTCGGGTATCAGCGCGAATCTGTTCCTCAACGATGGAAAGTGAATATTTTCATTCGAAACTTGGCGAATAGCGATCTCGTCGTCCTCCTTAGCAGTTGTTCATATCTACCTGATCCCTAAATTCACAGTAATCGGGAACATGAATCGAACACATTCTCCATCACCCAACTGGAACGGCTGTACCCCTATGCCGTCCGTCGCGGTACGTGTCTACTTCTTCTCCCCGCCAGGCAGGATCGGAATAGTAAATTCCGCAATCGTCGTTCTTTACGAGCTTGAATCTCGCTAGAATGCTGTCGACACACCGGCCAACCGCGCTCGTCCAGTACTTCGTCGATAGTTCCTTGCATCCGCGAGCAATGGCCGCTCTCCTGGTAGAAGCATACACTATTCCACGCTCGTTGGCTTCGTACTTGAGGACCTGAAACGTCTGGAAGTTTCGCAAACTAGGATATGGTAGAGTTGAGCTCTCAATTCTATCGATGCTATGGAAGTATAGCTCTTGGATGGCGTTCAATTCGTGTAACATGCGATCGCGGGTAGCGTCGTCGGTAAAAATCAGGGGAATCAATATGTGCTTGTCCCGGTAGAGCTTTTCGGCCAGACGTGCCACTCCACGTTGCTGTAGCAAACCAAACACCGCGCCTTTGTAGCCCCCATTGGAGAGCGTGTATATGCTGAGGGCGTAGATGTTTTCGTAGACGAAGTCTAGCGGCAATGACAGTGTCTTGCAAGGTTCGAAGAGGTACTTCCAGAAGTATGCAGCAAGCACCTGACGCTCTGCCGGATCTGGGCTGACCTGTTGACTGGACCTTTCGTCGAGTGTAGTGCTCCGTAGTCCACCCAGCGCTTTGGTGATGTGCACGAAGTGCTCACGATCAGCGACGGTCATGGTAGCGGTACTACAACCTTGGTAGTCCACGGCCAAGGTGAACTCAAGCATATTCCGGATCCTTTCGGTCTCGCGATCCACAATAGCCTGGGCTCCAGGAGGATAGTCATCGCCGAGAACATGCTGTTTGTTCACCCATTCAATGAGTTGGTCAAGTAGGGCATCGGCTTCGATTGCGGCAGGGTGCTGGGATGGTCCTTGACCGGCGCTTGAGTACGGAGATGGGCTGTTCTTCTCCCTCATGGCTAGTTATGATCGGATTGTGATCGGAAGATGGTCGGGTGGTGGATGAAGGTTGGTTGAAAGGTGGTTGAAAGGTGATCGGGTGGTGATGGAATGGTAAAGTTGTTACTTCTCGGTCCTGGGGAGTGTCAAGGGAAGGATTATATATGTAGTCTGGGCTACCGAATTATGGCAGGCCGCAGGACATCAGCTGCACTAGGAAACTTTGGCAAAGTCACAATAGATACTTTCGTGGAAGCGCACAACATTCTCTGACGATCCACATGTCCCGTTGGTTCATGGATTAGGAGGCAGATGACCTGAGGACACATTATTGCGACGGTCAGCATGTGCGTGAGATGTCATTCGCAGAGAAGCCCAGAACCTCCCAAGCAGAAAACCCCTCCAACGGTTATGGGAACCAATAGAAGGGCACGCCAATGTACTCGAAAACAGGTGCGCATGCTTACCTATGGTCTCGCAAGTGAAGTTGAGGATGGAATGCAATACTTAAGCATAAAGAGCGGCCCGAGAGATCGGCAAGAATTACCCCGCCTTCCGCATTTGCGTGCACGAGAAAAAGTGACGCAGATCCAAATCTTTTGAAGCCGACGGCTTCATTGCGCAAGCACAGTCTCTCTTCATATTTTCACATCACCTCAGCGCATACCATCATCGCACATACACACGCAGACATGACTTCTTCGAACACCCTCACGCTCACCGCCGACGAAATCGACGACGTTCTTTACTTCACCCGCGTCAACGAGGCCTCCGACTTGCAAGCAACAATCGCCGAACTAGCGCAAAAATACAACCGCGCACCGCGAGAGGTTGTCGAAGAGGCAGTAGACGCTGAGAGCGGCAATGGAGCGCTCCATTACTGCGCTGCAAACGGACTTGCAGGTACGTGAACTCCGCATTGGAAACCGCAAGAGGAAGAGCAAAAAGAAGAGAAAACAACCTGCGACACGGACGTGCAAATCAAGGAAGCAAGCGCTGATCAGAAATCGCAATGAATAGATCTCTTCCCAATCCTGACCGCCTACTTCACCACCCCCTCATCTGCAGACGCCTCCACCTCGCCGATCTCAACCTACCTCAACCGCCCCAACGCCCAAGGCAGCACACCCCTGCACTGGGCTGCCCTGAACGGCCACCTCCCCGTTGTCAAGCAGCTCGTGAGTGCGGGCGCCGACATGTGGGCCAAGAACGAAGCCGGACACCTTGCAATGTTCGAAGCCGAGCGCGCAGACAAGGGCGACGTAGTACAATTCTTGCTGGAAGCAGGCGGCAAAGATGTCGAGAGGGTCGGAAATGAGGGCGGCGCTGTGAGCGAAGAGGACATGCGGGATATGGAGGTCGAGGAGACCGGCGAGGAGGGCAGTGGAGATCTGAAGATGAGCATGGGCGAAAAGAGTTGAATGGCTTTGTGAGAGGTTTGGAAAGAAATATCGGACTTGGTGCGCCAAATTGGGCAAGATCATGGGACATAGAAGGACAATTTGGCTGCATACGACAGAGAATTGACCGCTGGGCGAGGTCAGGCACTGCCATGTTAAGATGACATCGCTCTCCGCCGCAGCGAGAAACTCGAAGAACAAGGACAAGCCTACATGTAGGTTTGCCAGTCCGCCGAAGAAAAGTAAGACGGCTGTCGGTGGCGAAGCATTGAATAAAACAAAATATATAGACACATGACGCAGCTAGTACATACGTGTAACTATTGCAGGCGCAAAAGTTTAAAACAATACCACGATTACATTGGACTTAAAACATCAGTCCGATTTTATGTTAATTTACTCATACCTGAAAGCCGTGAATTCTTAGTCTCGAGAGTCTAAGGTATCACCGTGTGTTGGGAGATCGATCTAAAGAATGTTCATGCTGACTTTGGTGTATCTCACCATATGTGGAAAAACGTAAAACAATGGCCTCGGAAAAGATGTTCCCACCCTCTTGTTGAGAGGTCGACCTGAGAGACTTACATGCTGACATTGAAGCATCTCACCGGGGAGACGTGCAACAGCGTGCAAGGGTGGGTGGTACCACATTGCGTTTAGATAGTAGTTGTGATGGAAATTCGTCATATATGTATGTTGTGGTATGCTGATAGTCATCAAAGCCTTCGCATGTTCATTCGTCGTGAGCACGCATCATTATTTATGCGTGCAGGAAATGCGTTGATGAACGCTAGATCTTCTTGTCCATCGCCGCCATCTCGTTGAGCTGCCATGTTCGCCCGTTTACGCCATTAATTGAACGGCACCTTATGTCGGCCCTTTTGCCCTCTCGAGAACCCCAGACAAGAAAAGAAAATCAGAGATCGCAACAGCGAATGGTATCCAGACTAAAGGGAAGTTTTTGCTTATGCTCCATCAAGTGACATCGATTTGTTTCGAGGTTTCACGAGCCCGGTCAAGTTGACGCTGCCATGATGTCGTCCGCCGATAGGCTCCTTTGTCTTCTGTGTAGCTTGCTACTTTGTCTTGGAGCGCCAGTCGGCAGATAACTCTTCGGCGCTCGTTGTAGACGTGGTCTCGTGGAACCTTGTTGGTCGAAGTCTTGCTCGCTGTTGTAAGGGCAAGGTGGGAGGACGATTGGAGGAGCGCGCTCGTTACCACCGCGAGCGATCATTTTGCCTGCGGGCAGTGGTTGCAAACTGGAACAACGTGTGGGCCTGTAGACTTCCGGAGCAGGAAGCGTCTGTCGGTTCGGGTTTGATGATGCACGCAGTTGTCCCGAGACGCGTTCGGCCGAGTTGCGCATTGTGAAGCGTCCGAGGCTGAATGATGATGAGAATTTGCGGAGCCTGCGCTTGCTCGGCATGACCAGAGGATTGGGCATTCGGGAGATGGGCCTCTCGCCGAAGGATGCTGGATCACTGGCAATGAACTCGCGTAGCGTTTGTGCGTCCTGCATGTTGTCGATGTTGACCGAGCATTCCCGCCGGGCGGCATGTCGCATCTCAGTCACTGCCGACTTGCGTCTGATGACCTTCTCAGACGATGATACTGGCGATCTCTCGTCGATGGATGTGGGAGGCGTTGACGGGGTGGAACCGTGTGAGTCGCCCTCTGATGAAGTCCTTGGGGTGGAAAAAGTACTGCGTTGGCGGACATTGGTCGTATCCAGCTTTGAGAGCCTTGAGGTGGGAGGCCTGTAGCAGCCGACGTTTTGTGATCTCTCGCAATAAGGACTAGAAGGAATGTCGACAAGTCGTGGGGACATGCAGACGCTTCCATAGTTGATCGGCTTGATGGTGATCGCTTGTGCGCGAAAGAGTGATTGTTCGTTCGAGATACGACGATTCCGTGCCAGATCGTCTGCCGAAACGATCGAAAGTCTGGCGGTTTTCACCTCCAGGATCTCGCCGCTTGAAGAGGAGCGAATGCTCATTGTGTCGCTGTCAACGGATGAGAGGTCTTCTTCGTCAGAATTGTAGCCACGCCAGAGAAGTTCGTCGGCAAGAGTGTCGGGCAAAGTGTCCTTGGGAAGATGCAAGTCCGGGTCTTGAGTATTTAAATCGAGATGATGACTGCGCCGGCTAGCCTTGGGCGAGATGGAGCGCGACTCAGGATAGCGGTCGGTAGTCACAGTGGGGTTGACGAGGAAATGTTCCATTGCGCGAGTGGTGGCGATGTCGTCCATGGTCACGGTGCTGCCTGTCGGGGCGGGGATCAGGCTGTTGTCATTGCATGCGCGTGTGCGAGGGAGCGGCGGTCGCACGAACAGGGTGATGGCCTGGGCGAACGAGGCGAGGTTAAGGGTGACACGCAAGTTGTTTCGGCCATGATAAAAGAAAGACAGCACCCGTCTAGCGTGAAGATGAGTGGACCGGCGATCGTGCAGGGCTAACCCCGGCGTCACACCGTGCTAGTGTCGCCAGAGCTAATCGATTCGAGTGCGTGCAGCAGATCTTGCACTAGACCACACCCACCAAGAGACCCACGCTAACCGCGACAACGGCGGCCCTGCGAAGGGCCTTCTGGCTCTTCTCGAACTGCTACATCCTCGTCGCATGGCATGGCATGGCCTTGTCCGTGGCAGATGCAGCCGTCTGTCAGAGCCGCGACCGTCTTCCGTGCAGGTCTATTCGTCCAGGTGTCTGCATACCACATGGCCTGACACTTGCGACCCGACGCAGTCTTAGATGCCTCAAGAAAGGTGAGCGGCCAAAGTACCCTGGAGAGATGCTATTGGCTGTCCCATCGTGGAAAGTACGCGCGCCTATCCTAGTCGGGCAGGCGGCGTAGGAGATCTAGCCGGTCAACAAGTAGAGAGTTTCTCTCTTGCAAGCCAATGGCTGTCATTCTGAGCCAACTGAATCTCCCGTTGGGCAGCTGGCTGTGCCAGGGCGACATTCATCCGAGTGACAGTCGGGCCTTGGGCGTCGCGTCAGTAGTATTCTGTGAATCTGCGTACTGTAGAGTGTGACCGACGCGGACGCAGTCTTCCGTACAGCTGACACCGTTCAGTCAACATGCCATGCCACGCGATGGGTGAGTGCTGGAAGCGCGCCGTTTCGGTCGCGGAGCGAGACGTTTCAGCCGTTGGCCAAGGACAGCAGATAAAGTATGCCACGCGAATGCTAACCGGTTGTTCGGTATGAGCCTTCGGTGGCTTGCCTCACCAGTTGCTGCACTTGATTCTCATTAGCCGTGGTGCCGAATCATGATACAAGTCACAGTACAAGACCTTCTCGCCCTGCCGATGTTTGCGCAAGTGCTGCACACCTCCTTGCAACATTCTCGTGCCGTGCCTTATCGCGCCATCAGCCAGATCTCAGAGGTCTGTCGGCTTGCGAACCTTACCGTAGTTAGGTGTTTCCAGACGTCGCTTATTGCTCTGTATAGCAGTCGCTGTGTATAAGTGTAAGCGAGACGCAGGAGCCTGTCGCACGTAGATGAGAACGCTAAGACCTGCTGATCCGATCGCAACCTTCCCGAACTGCATTCTTATCAGGCCCGATCTGCAACCGCCGTCAAGCTCTCGAGCTCTTTGTTCGTGATGCCGAGGCATACTCCATACAGCTTCCTTTGCCATGATGCTGCCTCTCCTTGGTGGATGTGAATTGTTCCCACACCACTTGTAATGCGGAGATGGCGGAAAGTGGCATTACTCCGAGACTGTCTGACTACTGCACTCTCCCTCCACCTACATCCCATTCGTCCGAAGCAGTGTAGCACGGCACCCTACCTAACGTGTGATCATTGTGCAGGCACACCCAATACCATCACGTCGACCAAGACATCTGCTGCAGGATGCGAAACCCTTCAATCCTTAGCGAGCCTGACCATTGAGAGTGAGAGTCCGAAGAAAAGTGGAAATCTGACAAGCGTCCGCAGCGGCTTTCAAGGGGTTCCCATGGTTTGGGGTTTCTTCTGGCGCGAACATCCCCGTCTCACCTCTCCCTTCAGCCTCCACTTTTCTATTTTTCAGCTCTTGCACTTCCCGACTCCCGATGTGTGACCGGTGTTTCCCTTTCTTCTGGTTGCTACCAAAATATATCACTACTGCATGTAGCGATCGCGCGTGTCCTGGTGTGTTTGACGCGAGGACATGCTTTCTGCGTAACGTCACTGTGCGTACAGCCGAACAGATGACGATAAAAGCATAAAAGAGGAAATCATGCTCCAGGGCGTACCAACACCGGCAAACACACCAAAACTCCCGCCCGCCCGACGAACGCGTTCCTTCATCGCGAGCGAGTTTCCACGAGCGAGCAAGCGCCGTAATGACTTGCAGCCTGCGGTGCGACGCCAGAAACCCACGTGAAACCCCAACTTACCGCGATGTCCCAGACGGGCACCATCTCGGAAATCCCATTCGCGGCAGACCTGTCCAGCTCTTCAGCCTTGCTCTTCCTACATTGCATGTACCGTTAATCAAAGGATCCAAGATGAGGTCTTACGACGACATACCTACCCGGCGACCGGACTTCGGGATTGCATTCATCTCCCGGTGCAGGGCCGGCAACCATGGCTCTATTTTTCGCTTACATGCAGGAACAGATCCGGATGGCGCTGGGAGGTGCTTGTAAGATTGCAACCCACGCGAAGATGGGATACGGTGTGGTGCAGACAGGTAATCTACCGTTCAATCTCGTGGATTACGCGGCTCGGGTGCGAACTGCACCTTTTTCTCTTGTCTGATAGCCCCGTGGTTCGTCTCACTTCGCATATTTTTCGAGTCATGATACTGGGAGGTGCTTTCAAGTGCCGGGACTCTCTGGCTCATGGTGACCTACTAACGTCTGTTCACTGGGAATGTCAGCATGACTGATCAATCTGCCAGCGAAAGTTTTCTAGCTTACAGTGTCTGAACAACCACGCCTCGCATCATCGCAGCTAAGTCGCAATCTCCAATAACGCAATAGCGGTGAGAAGATTGGGCGGCGTGCGGCGCTAGAACCATGTGAGCACTGCGTTGTTGGGCAGCAAATTCAAGAGAAAACTGGGATTTGTTGATCAGGGCTATGGGGTATCTTTGACTGGGTAAAAGTAAACAGACAGTTCGCTACGTTTGAGCGAGCACGCAAGCAAAAGGGCAACATTATCAAGCTTGCTGGGCAACCAACAACCAACAACCACGCCTCATCCCTCCATCCTCGACAGCGGTGACGAGGCAAGGAAACTCCTCTCCGCCTCTCTCGGCCCTCCAAGTCTCCCCTCAGCCAACAGCGGCGACGCACCACCGCCGGCACGCTGTTGAATGTACGCCTCGTTGCGCCGCTTGATGGGCGACTCGTCGTAGGGATCGAATCCCACGCGCCTGGCAGCGTCGTGACGCATGCGTCTGCGCTTGGTCTTATCGGCGTCCGCACCCGCAGTTCCGCTGTCCTCGAGGAAAAAGTTCAGCAGTTCGTCTTCGATTGCTAGGTGCGATTCTTGCCGGAACTGTTGTAGGGCGGCGAGTTTGGTGAGCATTTCGAGAAGGGACAAGCTTGTTTTGATGGCTGGTTGGGCGCGTTTGTTCGGAGAGAGCTGGAGATCTGTGTTGAACGCCGGTAGGTTTGGAGAAACGTGGAAGATCCGGTTTGGCGATGGAGTAGCGGTTTCGGAGCGTAGGGTGAGTTTGGACAGGGCACTGGCGATTGCTGGCTCAGGTGAGGTGTATCTGCTGCGTCCCGCACGGCTTGGAGGGGTGTCTGTGGCAGGTGTATCAACGTCGCCATGATCGGAGTCGGACTCGTTCTCGTCGTTATACACTTCGAACGCTATCCACTCTGAATCTAGGTTCGAAGGCAGTCTCCAAGCCTGACAGTCAGTCTGCGCATATGCCTCGGGAAGCTTCAGGTCAGGCGTGGTGTTGGTCTTCAGCACAGCACCGATCTCGGAAGTTTCTTCGTCGCTAGTGTCGCAATCCGAGAAGTGGAAATTGTCCACGCTTCGACTGCGCTGAAGCATGCGCCGAGGTGGGTCGGCGTGAATGTCGCGTTTGATTAGCAGCACTGGGTTGTTACTCTCTCCGTCGCCGCCTATGTTGAGGATCTTGCCAGTGTCGGCGTAAAACACTTTAGACACTTCGTGAATCGGAACGACGTCACGAATGCCTGCGTTGACAACATCGTCAAACGGACCGGGTTGCGGATCGTCCGGCTCAAAGGTGTGCACTCGGTCATCGTCTAGGTCTTCGACGATGAGCAGCTGATATGCGAATTCTGCTGATGTCGTGCTCTCTCTGAAGGATGCCTGTGCGGCGCTGGTGTCATCCCCCGGTAGGTCATACAGTTGATCGAGTGGCAGGCGGATGAGTTTTACTCTCGCCTTGTGGATGACTTCCTTCCAAGTAGCTGCTCGGACACCTTCTTCGTCGACGGGCCTGCACGCATGTCCAGCGAAAAGCATGTACATGCTGAGCACATAGGTCGGGCCAACTTGTTCGCGCCCGCCAACAGATGTTGTGAAGTTCTTGTCGGCGGTCGTCAGAAAGGTGCTGGCCTGAAGCAGTCGAGAGGGTGAGATTGTTCCCGATAATTTGGTAGACAGGTTGATGCCTGAAGTGGTGATGGCAAGGTTGATGAGAGGTACGGCGTCCTCAATCCGATCAAGTAACGCTTTGATCTCGTTGATGACCAGTCTCATCTGGTGTTCGCTCTGTTCCCTTGTTTTGGCTCGGTTGCTGTTGCGGCGTAGTAGCTGCTCGTCGTTCGCCGCGTCGTTGAGACGTACGCCCAGGTTCTGGATTTCGTAACGGATTTCTTTGGTAAGACCGACGGCCGAGTCAAGTGTCGTGTTGCCGCGAGCAGCGATCAGCTCGATCATGTCGATTGCTGGTGAGATGATCTGAATCTTGCCTTCAAGGCGGATTTGGAGCTTTGCGAGCTCCTCGCGCTCTTTGCCTCGAGGCGCTTCTTTTACCAGACGACCGCATTGCTTGAGGGCGTATCCGGTCGTAATCGTGATCCCGGATCTTATGGCGTAATTCATTGCACTAGAAAGAATCTATTAGTATAATGAAGGCCTTTTACCTACTGGCAAGGTGACCTACTGCTGCGTGACTTTGCTCAATAGCAGATCCATCTTGTGATCAACCTGTTGGTGAGTAGGTGTAAGGAACGAGTGTGGCTTGAATTTTTTGCATGGTCAAACAGATTGCGATGTCTGCCGGAGTAGACGGGTAGCCGTTTGCTTGCTAGGTAGCTTAGGCGGAAGGTTGTTTATGCGGTTGTAAGTAAAGATGTAGAGTGAATGCACGGTGCGCGTCCAATCAGAAGGCGCCAGACATGCATCATGCGGAAGCGACGTCCAGCCAGCGCACCAGCCACAAAGTGTGGCGCTTCTCGGCCGATCCTAAAGATTTCTTTCGACCTGCAGCGTCGCGCTTTGAGACTGTATTCAATATTTGCGACAACGCAAAAAACAAATCACAATGGCTGCATCAGACGAGAAGAAGGGCTTACCGCCCAAGATTGCCGCTATGAGAGCGCGCAAAAGGCAAAAGGTCGAGCAGCCCTCGACTGTCGAACGCCCGGCAAAGAAGGCGAAAACCGGCAACTCCAAGAAACCCGTGCAACTCGACAAGCTGCCATGGAAAGATGTGCAGATGCCAGACCGCATGGATGACTACGAGGGCTTCTTTGGACTGGAAGAGATTGACGACGTCGAGGTTCTTCGCGACGATGCCACGGGAAGAGTCTCTTATATTTCTCGCCACGAACCTGCCGGCGAGCAATCGGATGAATATCCCTCTGACGGTGAGGAATTCACTGGCTTTGGTGACGAAGAGCAAGACGTTCCTGAGCCGGCCTCTGTGCCCGCTGATGAAGTTGAGCTCAAAAAGGGTGGCAAAGACGAGGACGTCCCCGAGCCAGCCTCGGTGCCAGCTGATGAGGTGAAAGTGAAGAAAGACAAGAAGGAAAAAGAGAAAAAGGAGAAGAAAGAAAAGAAAGCAAAGTCCGAACCCAAGTCAAAAGCCCAGCAATCAGCCGCAGAGAAGGCTGCTACTACTTCGGCCACCGGAGCTTTCGAAAGTCTTGAGGCTGCCGAGGATGATGAAGATGTCGACATGTCCGAATGGCTTCCTCTCAAACTTTCGCCCGATACCATGTCTGCCCTAGCAAAGCTCAAATTCAAGAAGCCCTCAAGCATCCAGCGTGAGGCGATTCCGGAGATTCTTGAAGGACACGATGTCATTGGCAAAGCTTCGACAGGATCTGGAAAGACTTTGGCATTCGGTATCCCCATTCTGGAGAAGTTCTTGGAGCATCGATCAAAGCAACAGAAGACCGAGCACAAGTGGCCAATTGCGCTGATTCTATCGCCTACGCGAGAACTTGCACACCAGCTTAGTGAGCACTTGGAGGCTCTGTGCTCCACTGGATTGTTCCGCGGACCCCAGATCGCTACAGTCACAGGCGGTCTTTCCGTGCAAAAACAGCAGCGACAGGTCAAGGAAGCCGACATCATCGTTGGAACGCCTGGACGATTGTGGGAAGTTATCAGTGATGGTCACGGTTTGATGGACGCCTTGAAGCATCTGAAGTTCCTCGTTGTTGACGAGGCAGATCGTCTACTTAGCGAGGGCCACTTCAAGGAGGTTGGAGATATTCTCGACGTACTGGACCGCCAGGTGATCAACAGTGAGGATGCTGAGCCTTCCAGTGGAGTGCCACAAGCCGATGATTCAACGGTGTCCGAGAGACAGACACTGGTGTTCTCGGCGACTTTCGACAAGGGGTTGCACAAGAAACTCAGTGGCAAGGCTAAGCCTACTGGTGGAGATCTCCTAAGTAACAAAGAGTCTCTGGATCTCCTTCTCCGCAAGTTGAACTTCCGCGAAGAGAACCCCAAATTTGTCGATGTGAACCCGGTCCACCAGATGGCTAAAGGCCTCAAGGAAGGCATGATCGAGTGTGCTGGAACAGAGAAGGATCTCTACCTCTACACCCTTCTACTTCACTACCGCCAGGCCAGAACACTAGTCTTCTGCAACTCCATCAGTGCCGTGAAACGCATCACCCCATTCTTGCAAGAACTCGAACTCCCAGCGATGGCGATCCACTCTGGAATGATTCAAAAGCAGCGTCTCCGCTCGGTGGAGCGCTTCAAGGAGACAAAGCCTGGAGCCAAGTCGGCCTCAATTTTGGTTGCTACTGATGTGGCAGCAAGAGGATTGGATATCCCCAACGTATCGCTTGTCATCCACTATCACTTGCCTCGCGCTGCAGACACATACGTTCACCGCTCAGGTCGCACAGCAAGAGCCGGTCAACAAGGCTCGAGTATTATCATTTGTGGGCCCGAGGAAGTTAACGGCGTCCGTCGCCTGATCGCGAACGTTCACGCAAAGACAGCCGTCTCACACGAGGACGATGCAACAGTGGCGGCTAAACAGGGGTACTACATTCGCTCTCTGGATATGGATCGTCGCATCGTCTCCCGTCTGAGGGAGCGTGCTCAGCTCGCGAAGAAGCTCGCAGACATGAACACATCCAAGATGAAGCGCAGCAAAGAAGACGATTTCATGCGTGCTGCTGCAGAGGAACTTGGCGTCGACTATGACTCGGAAGAGTTCGAGAAGGAAGCACCTGGAAAGCATGGTCGCGGTGCTGGCAGAAGGAAGAAGGAGAAGGAGGCTGCCAACACGACCAAGAACGAAGCCATTGGTATGAGGGCTGAATTGAAGAACTTGTTGAGGCAGAGAGTGAATGTTGGTGTGAGTGAAAAGTACCTCACATCTGGAAAGGTGGATATCGACGAACTATTGAGACAGAAAGAGATGGGTGAGGGAAAGACTGGTGAATTCTTAGGAGGTGCGAGTTTGGGATTGGAGGATTTGTAGGGATTGCACGATTTTAATACATGTTGGTGATCTTCCTGTAAGCAGTACTTGCGGAAGTACCTTCCTACTGTATGCTGTAATCTCATTTTGAATCCACGAGTTTTGATACCTAGGTATCTTACATGTACCTTTTCACGCGATCTCAATGGGTGGTATGCTCGTCTTCTTATAGCTCCATTCTCCCGCATCAATGTCTTCATCCTCGGTTGTAGCTCCGACGAGTCAGTGCCATTAGCTTACAACGTCATGTCGACGTATTTACCTAGCGACATGAGGCCTGAGGTCATGCTTTAGCGAAAGCTCGGCGGCCATTGGTGTACATCGTTTCTCTGGTCTGCTTTTGTACCTGTATCTCACTGTTACTGACCAAGCAACTTCTTCTCTTCACGACTTGAACGCGATACTAAATTACAAGACAAATCCACACAGAAAAGTATGTCTGCCTACACCAACAGCGTCATCTTCAAGAGATACTAACGAGCCCCACCACAGCTGTCCATCCCACCAAACAAACAAACCCAAAACTACACAACATGCTCTTCGCCGCCCGCATCGCACGCCAGGCGCGTCCCATCACCCTCCGCTCCGCCGCCGCCCCCTCATACATCCGCCCCTTCTCGCAAGCCCAGCAGCTGAGGATCAAGGAGGATGCGGATCGCAGCCCCGAAGAGCTCGAGCGCATCAAGCAGGAGCAGCTCAAGCAGCAGAAGGAGGGCAAGGGCCAGTGGAACGAGGAGCTGGCCTCGTCTTCCGAGTCGCACGTCGCGGCCGACAGGCAGAACGTCAACGACCACCAGCAGCACATGAGCGACCTGCAGAAGGAGACGGCGCAGAAGACTCAGGAGAACCACCCCAGTGCGAAGAAATAGATGAGTGGACGCTATCTGTTTGGTGTAATTATGAATCGTGTACAGATTATGAGCATTCAAATTTTTGTTCTTGCACTTTCCTTTCTTTGAACATTTTTGTTGCGCCTCCCTGCTGAATTCCTTTCGATCAAGAGTTAGGACCGTACCGATCCGTCAACTGAAAATACTGTACCTACCAGTACATGGTAGTGTTGACATGTCAAACAGCTGGATTCCATGTGCAGACATTGGCTCGAAAACACCAGTCGAAAATCATATGCACCAGGCCGCCGTTAATGCAATAAATTTCACGGCCACCAGCATCTCACACCAGTTACCGTCTGAGGTCATTCCCTTGTATATCACATGTATCAACAACCCGACTGGTGCCCGCGCGCTTCTTTGTCGACGCAAGGCGTGTTTTCTATTCGCAAACCGGAGTCTTGTCCGAGGCTGCTATATTTTGTCCGTCTAATCAATTCTCGAACAGGTATACAGACGGACAAATTGGGGCGGCAACGAACATTTTATAAGCCAGTATGTTCTTTCCGATTAGTTGCCCTCCGAATCGATTTTCAGGCCACTGCCGAGAAATGATGACCACTCAGGCCATCGATGTTGGGCTTGCAGTACTGCGTGTTTGGCGCGCCAGAAACCTTATTGACATATCAATGGTAAGCTGAGTACTTCGCGGCCTCTCGTTGGCTCGCTCTACAATAACAGAAACCACACTTCCAGGCAGCACGACAAGTTCTCAAGAAAGCTTGACAATGTCCTCAACTCGTTGGTTAGTTGAGAACTCCGCAGCTTTTCGTTGGCATGCTCTGCAACATGTGCATTTCGATCCTGGCACAGCATGTCCTCAGTCCCAACACTCCCAACACTCCTGATTTTGGACAGGCCGCCGGCAATGGATAAAAGAAACGTCCGCCCGTCCTTGGAACAAAACATCCAAACACGTCCAGATCCAACGCAACTCACACCACATCCCCAGTACCACCCAAACCCACCAGTCGTACTGGTACTACCATCCACCATGGCTTCCACTCCGACAATCACCCGCGCACAATTCCTCGCCAATCTCTCCCCGGTCCCCGTCGCCTACAGCGCGACCGTTGACGAAGACACGACCTGCATCATCTGCATTGCCGACCCCGTCAACGATCTCGTCGGCGTAGACGACGAGTATGCCGTGGTGCTTCATGGCAGGCACGTCTTCGGCGAGAGATGCATCCGCGAGTGACTGTCCGAGCACAACACTTGCCCCAAATGCCGCGCCGTCCTGTTCGAAGCGGACGAAGACGATGGGGAGATCGACCACGAGAGCGACTTCGAGAGCGAGATGGCTGATGACGTGGACGCCGCGGTGGAAGTCAACGCTGAAGGAAGAGAGACGATTACCACCGCTGAGTTCGAGGAGTTGTTGGCCGAGGAGGACTACGACGTTGCCCTATCGCATGGGCTCCTTGACTCTGAGGCCAGAATCACCCGTTTCCGACACGATTTCTGCTGGGTCCGCGACACAGATCTTGCGGAGACCGGGGGCCAACGCGGTGAGGCTGAGTTGATGGAGTTATATTTCGACGGCACCGCGTTCCAGGACTTCGATCCGGAGATCTTGCCTTTGATTTTGTTCGAGGGTTTCGCCGATGGCGCACTGCCGGATGATTTCGATCCGGACCTCATGCCTATGACGGCTATCGATAGCCTTGCCGACAGGAGCATTGCCGAGTGAAGCTCGCGCCGGTCACACTTCGCGTGTGAATCAACCTCGACGCGACGCGTCTGCTGTCAATGCATCGGCTCAGGCGTCGCGCGGATATCCGGAATCAAAGACAGCACCACCGGCACATCTGCCATGGGAGCAGAAGAAGCAGAAGCCGCTCTCCACGACAAAGACGCAACACCAAAGTTTGAGATCGAAGATACTACCGCCAGCGCATAGTCGTCGGTAGAGCGCACGTTCACGAGTTCGCTGCACGGCAAGTCGTCAAGTCAACACACGAGGGCGCCGATAGTTCTGCGCGTCAACATGGCCTCGATCGACTGCCAACGAACCACGAACTCAAGGCCATCCCGGCACCTAGACAGCGCAGTTAGCACCGCCTGATCTGTACACGAGCTTCATTCGCAGAGGCACACCGTTCTGGCGTGTGCGTGCGAGCTACCCGCATGAGGTCGCGGGTCTGGTCTTGGTAGCAATAGACGAGGCTGCTGCAATCGGCATCGAGCAAAGGATCAGCCGGCCAATGTCGGAGACAAAGCCATCTCAGCATGACTTTCCAGAGAAGTGACCGTTAGGTCTGCCTATATGCGGACTCAATGGCGAATGCGTGACATTTGGGTTCCATGCATGAAGGCGGAAGTAAAGCACGAGTTTGTCATGCACGGTGGAAATGGTGGAGTACTATGGATAGCATAGCATATCAATCGTGCGAATCTCTGGTCTTTTAACTGTGATTTCTCTTTTTTTGAGTGCTATCGTTCATCGTTTCTTTCGTTGCGGTATATTGGAGCCACGATTCGCATCGTGGTATTGACAGATGATTCGCATTTCACAATGTTGCGTAATCAATACTCCAGCGCAGTCTTGATCGAATCATAAACTCTTGTCACATCTGGGATGTTGAACTTCTCATAGGCAAGACCGGAGTGTGTGCTCCAGCCCGCCACTCTTTGAATAGGCGCCTCGAGCCGGGTGAAACACCCTTCTTGAACTGTAGCGGCCACTTCGGCGCCAACACCAGCGTTCACCATGCTCTCATGCACAACAATCAGTTTGCCTGTCTTGCGTACGGAGGCCATGACTGTCTCGCGATCCCAAGGGTAGATGGTGCGAAGGTCGATGAGCTCAACAGAGCACTTGAAGTCGTGCTCTGCTGCGGTGATGGCTGAGGAGCACGTGTAGAGAGGTGTGCCATAGGACACTATTGTTACGTCTTTGCCCTCTTTGAGGACCTCAGCCTTGCTGAGAGGAAGTGTGTACGCCTCCGCAGGGACGTGCTCTGCAGCTGCACGGTATAGAATCTTTGGCTCCAGGAAGACGACCGGGTCGTTGCATTCGATTGCAGCCAGTAATAGACCTTTGGCCTGGGCAGGCGAGCGAGGTACTACGACTCGCACGCCCGGGATATGTGTAAAGAGCGATTCCGGAGATTGTGAGTGGTACAATCCGCCGTGACCAACGCCACCAGCGGGCATTCTGACCACCATGCCGCCACAACTCTGCGCCTCGGCATTGACGCCAGCACGATAGCGGACCTTGGCCGCCTCGTTCACAATCTGGTCGAAAGCTGGGTAGACATAATCGGCGAACTGGATTTCGGCAATGGGCTTCATGCCTTCCATTGCGGCACCAATGGCAAAGCCAGCAATACCCTGCTCGGTCAAGGGAGTGTTGAAGACGCGATCCTCGCCAAACTCACTGGCCAGGTTCATTGAGCAGCGGAAGACGCCGCCAAAAGCCACATCCTCGCCGAACAACATGACGCGATGGTCTGTGCGAAGTGCATGTGCCATGGCCGAGTTGATCGCTTGGAAGAGGTTCTGTCTGCTAGTGGTGCCATCGCGGGCGGCTGACGAGAGTTCTGGGTTGGAGAGAGCGTCCTTGGATGTATGCGAGAGGATCGAAGTTGTGCTGAAGTCTGTGGGAACATTAAGACGGGCCTTGGATGGATGTGAGGCGTAGGCACGACGGGTGACAAGGGAGGTAAAGGCGCTGGTGAGGCGTGTTGGCCGTACAGAGTGCATCATGGTTGCAAGGAGTCGGGTGCAAGTGGCACCACACGCAGTCAGGACATGAAATCAAGAGAGAGTGGTGCAGACCATTGGCGACTGCAGTGGTGCAGCACGACGAGAGGTGATGTTCTGTTACCAGCGGTTGCTGTCGGCTTTGGAGCCTCGGCTATGTTTGACGCGTTTGGTCGCGCTGCGGCTTAAGGAGCTCAATTCATGCTAAAGTATCAACTGGTGTCTCTAGGTAGTTGATACGGCGGTATTAGCAACTTTCATGCATCGAAATTATCCTTATAACACGGAGATACTGGATAAGAAGCCCAAGTACCTCACCGGAGTTGGATCTCGTGAGTGGTAGTATCAGCAGCTCTGGTATATCCTGAGCATGCTAGTACCATTGAGATCTTGCGGTAGCACTCGAGGCGTGCATGGTATAATCAAGAGCAGAGCCGCGCCGCCAGCACACGTGCAAGCGCGTTTCACATGCCAGATCACGTGGAGTGAAGTGAATGGGAGTGTATGAGTACTGTACTGCATATGAGCGCAAGTGGTAGTTTACAGTATTATGTAGTATCTCACCAGCAATCTGGTAGTAGCGACCTCAAGAGCTCATGTCAGCGCTTGGCACGTGCTCTGGTCTAAACGGGCAGCCAACAGCAGGCGCGACCGGGGCGGCGAGTTCACCTTCGACGTTCGCTGCTACACCCCCGAACAGCTCGCCGCCGCCATCACCCCGTCGTTTCCAGGCACATCAACCACGAATCACTCCCTTCTCTACACATACCATCACCCTCCTCCCGTCTCCAAACTACATACGACCGCGGAGATCCTTATACCCTCTCCTTCCGTCCTACAACACCCTAGAAAACTTTCCGCGAAACCGAACACATGGCTGCTGTACGTATCCACCTGCGCTCCAACCATACAGTAGCTTCCGGCATCGAACATACACTGACTCTCAATGGCCTCGATAGCCTCCCTCTCAGCCGCGCGCGTACTCGCAAGCATACATTCCGAACGGCGCCACTCAGCCCTCAGGTCCTGTGCCCGGAGCCAGGCCTCTTGACCCCAACCAGGGCCGTGTGCAGCAGGTCGGCCATGCTCGTGTGCTTTGCATAGCAGACGTCAGAGGTGCGCAATGTCCTCTCGAGCCATAAATAACGCATAAATGGAAGCTCATCGTATACACAGGACACCTGCGCCAGCTCAATGAGCTTGCGCGCAACGCAAAGGCCGACTACATCATTCACACTGGCGACTTCGGTTTCTATGACGAGACATCGATAGAACGCATTGCTGAGAAGTAGGCGTTGTACCATTTAATTGACCACCTCAACCAGTACTAACGTCATGGCGCAGGACCCTCAAGCATGTCGCTCAATACTCACCTCTGCTGAACGAGCCCGTCAAGACCGAAATCACCCGTGCCGCTCCCCAACAATCAGTCAAGGACCGTTTCCTCCGAGACCGCCTCCCACTTTCTGAGCTCCCTCAGTTCCTCAACAAGACCTACAAGCTCGACGTGCCTGTCTACACCGTATGGGGTGCTTGCGAGGATGTCTCGGTATTGGAGAAGCTGCGCTCCGGCGAATACAAGATTGACAACCTTCACGTCATCGATGAGTCGCACTCGAGATTACTGGACATTGGTGGCGTGAAGCTCCGTCTGCTTGGTCTGGGTGGCGCGGTTGTCATGCACAAGCTGTTCGACAACGGAGAAGGCCGTACCACCATTGCTGGCGGCCAAGGCACTATGTGGACCACCGTCCTGCAGATTGGTGAGCTGATCGACACTGCAAACCGTGTGTACGATCCCACAGAGACCCGCGTGCTCGTCACACACGCATCCCCGGCAAGGGAAGGTCTTCTCAACCAGCTCTCCGTCGCACTCAAGGCCGATTTCTCAATCTCTGCTGGGCTGCACTTCCGTTACGGCAGCTCATACAACGAATTCTCGGTCAACCCTTCGCTCGATCACTACCGCGGCAAGCTCGCAGCCTCGAAGGCTTCCTTCAACGACGTCTGGGAGACGGTCAAGAATGAGGTGGAGCCCGCGGTCCAAGAGAATGAGGCGCAGCACAAGCTTCTACAGATGGCCGTTGACCTTGTTGGCAAGATGCCTTCTGTTGCAAGCGGCGGTAACCCATTCGGCGGCGGACCTCAGACCGGCCAAGTGGACGAGAGCGCTTTCAAGAACATGTGGAACTTCAACTTGGCGGATGCTGCTTTTGGCTGGCTCGTTCTGGACATCGACCAGGGACGCATCGGTACTGAGATGCGCGCCCAGGGCTTCAACTTCTCGCACCGTGGTGGAAAATCTCAGCAGAGACCTCAAGGTGTCCCGGCGGCGCCTTCCAATGCCACTGTGCCTCCGACTACCGGTAACCTACCGACTCCGGGTGGCCAGCAGCCACCTGTTGGTCAGCAACAACCTCGGGCTCAGCAGCCTGTGGTAGGACAGCCACCCCAACAGAGGGCTCAGCAGCCGCTCGCCGCTCAGCAACTGCAGCAGGCAGCTCAGCCTAGGCCCGCAGTTCCTCAGCAGAACCCTGCCTCGCCTGCGCAGGCTGTAAAGCCTGCCACTCCCCAGCCGACTGGTCCCGCTCTCACCGCCAACGGTACAACTGCGCCCACCGCCACGCTGCCGAGCAGGGAAGGTACGCAGACTAACGGCAACGACTCATCGAAGACCAGCCAGTCTCCAGCCCAGCCCAAGCCTGAATCGAAGGGCATCTTCATCACCAATGTTTACGACTTGCAATCACCTGAAGACGTCAAGTCCCAGCTCTTCAATGCCGAGGATGCTGCCAAGATTACCAGCGTCGAGAAGACTCCCAAGGGCCCCTGGATCGCGCACTTTGAAACCTCTGAGCAGATGCACGAGGTTCTCTCTCGCGTTCCTTCGAAGGAAGTCCTGGAGAAGCACAAGGGTGCGCGCATGGCGGCCTACAACCCTGGCAACCGCGGACGCGGTAACTTCGGCGGCGCTGGTCAATGGGGCACTGGCCGCGGCGGACCCAGCGCTCGTGGTGGCGCTGAGGCTCGTGGTGGTTACCAGTCTGCTGGTGGTGCAACTACTGGCAGTGACTCCGAGTCTGGACGCGGCGGTCGTGGTCGTGGCAGGGGCGCTTTCCGTGGTGACCGTGGTGGCCGTGGAGGCCGCGGTGGTCGTGGTGGCGCCAAAGGCGAGGGTGCTACATCTGCAGCGCCTGCTGGTGGCGACGCGTAGGGCGGGTCGTCACAAGCGCCAGTCGTCGCGGACCACCGTACCATCAAGCACGAGCCAACGGACAGTAAACGGTAAAAACGATCAGCATCTGATTATCTGCTGTGTAAAGATTATGGATGAAAAGTGGATGAACAGAAGTAGAGCGGGGTCTGTTCGATTAGGTTGATGAGCGTTAGTATACCCTCGTTGCATTTTATACCTGCTGTGCTGTTTGTAATCGAGGAATTTGACTTCAACTTTTCAACCTTCAGGTGCATCTCACCGGACAAGGCTTCCGCGTAAGGTCGTGCGATCGGCTTTAGTACAACGCAATCTTCCCTTGACCAGCGAGACACTCGCAACCTCGCAGACATTTGATCGTGATATCCCAGTGGGTAAGACCTCCACATGAGGTGGTACCATCACCTTTAGTACACTATGAACTCCCCTTAGCCAGCGAGATACTCGCAGACTAGCGAGCCTTCGATCATAGTATCTCAGTGGATGTGGGCTTCGTATGCGGTGGTACCAGCGGCTTTGGTGCATGATCATGAGGCGCAGAGCCATGGGTCTCGTTTCCTCTTCCTGAGTTACATAAAACGCAACATGCACCCTGCAAATGTCAGTCTTTAAATACATTAGGCAGATTGCAACGTGCTTTAATAGAGAGCTAGCTAGATCGACAGTGGAGAGAAAACTGGGGCTTCACTTCAAGAGCGGGGAAGGAAAAGTATCAGGCGCAGGTGGCAGAACTAATCTTGTCTTGTCTCCTAAAAACCGCGACATGATCCGTTGACCGAACGAAGTGTATTCAGCCTGTTATCAAGCCGTCTGAGATGCCTTGCATCGTATCTGCCATCCGAATGCAGTGCAAATCCTGCCGATGACGAGGATCTTCGTGATCACTCTGGGTCTTGCCAATGGCAGTGTCAACCATTGCGTATAGTTTGAGTGAGTGCATAAGGCGAGGATTTGGAGTTGCAGCCGGCAAAATAGGACTCGAGGTGGTTTTCCTGGGCGCTCGCAGTTGCGATATAAGCCTTAGTGCATCTGCTGGAGGAGGACACGAGAGTATTTCTCAATCCTAACTGGCAGTTCCAAGACCTCCCACTACACTGCCAACATGGCTTCGAAGAAGCATCTCCACGTGGCTTTGATACCAGCCTTGTCGGCCTTAGCTCTCGCCCAGACAGATGGCTCTTTCGAATGTTCCAACTCCACTTCCGCCGCATTCAACGCGACTTTCACCTCTCTTGGGTGTTACAATGACAGCAGCGTCAGCATTCTTCAGGCTGCCAAGCTGAGCACCATTGCTATGACACCATCTTACTGTGCAAGTTGGTGCGGCGAGAGAGGTTACGCATATGGTGGCATCAACTTCGGAACGCAATGCTTTTGCGACAACGAGCCGAACTTTGCCAACGCAAACGAGATCGACGAGGCACGTTGCAGTCCTTGTGTGACAGAGCCGGAGAGCAAGTGTGGAGGCGGCTATATGTTAGTATATGAACATCAATGTTGATCCAAATCGGTCCTAACGAGGTTCAAAAACAGCATGACACTCTTGCAAATCGACAACCCAGAGGGCAACGCCAGCATTGGAGCCGACCTGTTCACACCCGCCTGCCAAACGAGCCCGCTGTGTTCTCGCGACATCTGTGATACTTCTCTCAGCATCTCCGAACGCGTTGCTTCCCTAGTCAACGATCTCACCCTGGAGGAGAAGATTCTCAACCTCGTCGACGCCTCTGCTGGCGCGCGCAGAATTGGCCTTCCCGCGTACGAGTGGTGGAGCGAAGCTACCCACGGTGTTGGTTCTGCTCCTGGGGTCCAGTTCACTCCTCCACCATACAACTTCAGCTATGCTACAAGCTTCCCGTCTCCGATCCACTACGCTGCGGCTTTCGACGACGAGCTCATCAAGGCGATTGGTAAAGTCGTTGGCAGAGAGGGCAGGGCTTTCGGCAACAACGGATATGCAGGCTTTGACTATTGGGCTCCGAATGTTTGTGACAGACTCTTTCTTGACTTTTGAGTTGTTCAAGCTGACCATATTCGCAGATGAACAACTTCCGTGACCCTCGTTGGGGACGTGGCCAAGGTTAGTTTTGGAAGTGGTTGAGCCTTGATCGAATACTGACAGCATTGCCCAAGAAACTCCCGGTGAGGATGTTCTGCATGTTCAGAACTACATCCGCAACTTTGTCCCAGCCTTGCAAGGCGACGATCTCGACAACAAGCAGGTCATTGCTACATGCAAGGTACGTTGATCTATCGAAAGCACAACAAGCACTGCCCGAAGTACTGATGAAAACAGCACTATGCTGTCTACGACCTCGAGACCGGCCGATACGGCAACAACTACAACCCCACGCAGCAAGATCTCGCCGACTACTACCTCGCACCGTTCAAGACCTGCATCCAAGAAGCTCACGTTGGGTCCGTCATGTGCTCATACAACAGTGCTCTCGGCATCCCGACGTGTGCTAGCGAATATCTGCTCGAAGAGGTTCTGAGGGAGCACTGGAACTTCACAGCGGACTACCACTACGTTGTGGGGGATTGTGGCTCCGTCGTACGTTAATACATATCTAAAGTTAGCTATAAACAAGCGACTATTAGTACTAACTCTTAGCAGGGCGACATCTACGATTTCCACAATTTCACGGAGAGCTATCCCGATGCTGCATCTGTGGCTCTCAACGCTGGCACCGACCTTGACTGTGGCAACACCTACGTGCGGCTGAACGACTCTCTCGCCGAAAACACCACCTCAGTCGCTCGAGTTGATCAGGCACTCACCAGACTGTACAGCGCTTTGTTCACGGTGGGCTTCTTCGATGGTGGCAAATATGAGAGCGTTGGTTGGGACGATGTTGGCACGCCTGAAGCTGATGAGTTGGCATACGAAGCTGCTGTCGCTGGTATGACTTTGCTGAAGAACAAAAAAGATTTCTTACCTCTCGATGGTCACCGTCGCCGTAAGGTCCTTCTGGTCGGTCCCTACGGAAACGCCACCGAGGACATGCAGGGTGCTTACTCTGGGCCTCCGAGACACATTGTCAGCCCACTGGAAGCTTTCGAAGGCTATGACTTGTGGGATGTCACTTACGTGGAAGGTACGGGCATCGCCTCGAACAGCACGGAAGGGTTTGCAGAAGCTGTTGCCGTCGCAAAGAAGGCAGATGTTGTGGTCTACTTGGGCGGACTGGACAACACCCAGGAGAGAGAAACGAACGATCGTGAAACGCTCGAATGGCCTGGCAACCAGCTCGACCTCATTAAGGAGCTCACTAACACTGGCAAACCCGTGGTCGTCGCTCAATTTGGCGGTGGACAGGTCGATGACACACCGCTACTCAACAACAAGAACGTCAAAGCACTGATCTGGGCAGGATATCCTTCGCAATCCGGCGGAACTGCTCTTCTCGACATCTTAATCGGAAAGAAGTCCATCGCCGGCCGCCTCCCAATCACCCAATACCCGGCCTCCTACAACGAAGAAGTCAGCATCTACGAGATCAATCTCCGCTCAAACGCAACCTACCCAGGCCGCACCTACCAATGGTACACGGGCAAAGCCGTCCTCCCCTTCGCTTACGGCCTGCACTACACCACTTTCTCCCAGAAATGGACGCAGAAACTCAAGAAAACCTACAACATCCAGCACCTCGTCAAGAAAGCCCGCTCCTCTTCCTCCTCGGCATCCGGCAAGCTGATCCCCGACACGATCCCCTTCGCAACCGTCCAAGCACGCGTCAAGAACACAGGTCGCCGCGCGAGCGACTACGTCGGCCTCTTGTTCCTCTCCAGCAAGAATGCCGGTCCCGAGCCGCGACCTATCAAGCGCCTCGTCTCGTACGCCCGTTTGCACGAGATCCCGGTCCGGGGCTCACAGGCCCTAGATCTCCCGTTGACTCTGGGTTCTCTGGCTCGCGCCAACGACGAGGGTGACTTTGTTATTTATCCGGGTAAGTACGAGCTCGCGCTGGATTACGATGGGTGCATCTCGTTTTCGTTTGAGCTTGAGGGCGAGGAGGAGGTTGTGGAGGCGCTGCCGAGGCCGAAGCCGAGTGATGAGTATGAGTTTACGGTGCCGGTGACTATCCAGGGGCCGAGTTGGGCGGCTTTTTCCGATGAGTCGTAGAGAAGACGGGTTTGGGGCTGAGGTGAGGTGGAGAGGTGATGGTCTGTTTACTCCCTAGGTAGGCGGGTGATTTGTGGTTCTTCACACTCGGCCTGCATCTTTGATCAAAAGAGACTGTCTTCTCTTACATGCGACTTGAAGCGATGCAGTTCCGTTATGCCGCTCCGCGGACCCGAATACAAGACTGAAGATACGATGTGGTCGTGTGACCCTATTATACTCGGCTGGACCGGGAATTTATGGTCATCTTGCTAATATCACTACCAACGTCTTGGTTGTTTCGCCTCTCATCGTTGCAGCCGGTCTGGAATCTGCAAAGATCAAGGTCAGACTTGAGGATGTTAGCTCGGACGCTTAGGAGAGCCAACGAAGCATGGCTGTCAGGGGATCTTTCGGGTGTGAGTGAGGTGGTCTTTCAAATCATCTACTTTCCAGCGACGAGTCAGGAATTCCTGTCAAGTTGTCAAGTGTCAAGTTACTCCGAGGCAAGAGTTGGCCTGGGTATTCGTGCATGGGGCTCATTGGGGATAGTGTAGGATTCTACAATTTACAAAGTCTCCTCTCCTGGTGGGAACCGTGGGCCACGGTAATAGTTAGCATGAGAGCGGCAATTGCCATTCTCAAAGATATGCTGCATTGCTTTGTCACTCGCACGACTTGACCCCGCGCGGATACTTTATGCTGGATCGAGCTACAACACAGTATTGGTTGTTATATCGAACACGACAGACGAAAGTTGCTGATGATCATATGGTTAGAGTTCTCGTGCATCGTGGCAGAAACGTGCTCCCCCCCTCCCCACCTCCCAGTTGACAGTCGCGCAATCGTGGAGACAGGCGCTAACGACGCAGGAACGGTTTCACTCATTTTATTCCCTCGACCAATTGTCTCTCCCCCCTAATCAGCCTCTTCATTACGCTTGTCGACAAGGCTGAACCCAATGGCAAGGCTGTTGTTGACGACATCAGTGTAATTCGATGATGTACATGTACATCGATCGCAAACTCCTGTAAAAAGAATGTCTCAGGATGTAATCTCCCTCCTCCATCCATGGCAAGCTGCACCTTACGACCTAGGCGGACGTGCACGCTATGTTGTGACACGGTTTAAGTAAGACATTCCGGCCTTGGTGTCGGGCAGCGGCTAGCGAAGTCTGCAAAACAATAATCTCGCCACGCTCGCCACTAAAAGCATGCTGGCCGGTCGTGTGACCATTGGTGCAATTTCCCGCTTGCGATCGTGCTTCTATTGGTCAAACTCCCAGGTTTTCAATGCCACGGACGACCGATTCCCGACCACCCAAGTACCGTGGTTGCTTGGGGAAGCAACCAGATTTACTATACATACTGCAAGGCCGATCCGAGGTGAGGAACGCTTTTTTTTTCTTCGTTTCGAGTTTTCTCTGCGACAGGTATCCGCGATACATATCTCTCACCACCACGCTCATTTAACAACTCTGCTGCCGGACAAGCGCCCCCACGATCATTAAAAACAACAATACCGAAGAACTCAACAGTCCTTACCAACCACCCTTAACCGCCTCTTGCGAACAGTCTATTCTTGGCTTTCCAGACCAAACCCGTCGCAACCTGCTACCCGACGCTCGCTTCTGTTCGCGCGCGACCAAGTCTCAGACGCTTGACGTTTCATCTTGATCCTCGCAACTCCATCCAAGAAGCCTTTTCCTCGTCGACTCCCTTCGTCTTCGACAATTGTGTTGTCAACAAACACGAGCATTCCAAGGATCGTCATCTCGCATCACTCGCTCCAGAACCCATCCAACCGGGACAGGCATTCTAGAATTCCTGACAGAAATCCAACCTACATTCCATCCCAAATCCAGAATCATGCGCTTCTCCACTCTGACAGCAGCCGCTCTCTTCGCGCTGGCCTCCGCACAAGACGCCTATCCCGCCGCCTCCGACAGCAGCCTCGTGACAACCTGGACCATGACCAGAACCGTCCAGCGCGTCGTCGAGACCGTGACAGCGACCCGCAACACCTCTGCGCTCACGACTTCTTCTGCCGCGGAAACAACGACTCTCGCACCGTACACGACCGCTGCGCCGCCGCTCGGCACGGCTTCCATGGGCGTCTACCCGCAGTCCAATGGCACTTCGACGGTTCTGGGAACCGGCGCAAGCCCTTCCAACGGCAGCTCTCCCACTGGCGCCTTCCCGGAGTCTGGTGCTGAGAGGCTTGGGTTGGAGATGGTGGGCTTGATTGCTGTTGCTGGGTTCGTTGGGTTCGTTGGGCTGTAAAAGCAGCGTCGCTGCTTGGTTTTCTGACTTCTGATTTCATGATTCCACGTTCTTTTTACTTTTTGGGGGGAAGGAGACCAGGTGTTCAAAATGAAGGGACGATGGGTTGATGCCCTTATTTCTTGATGTGAGATACCTTATTGCTTTGCGCTTTTCTGTGATTAGTTGATTAGTCATGGGAGATTTGTGGTGTTTCTGTCCTTTTCGAAGCGCAGTCGCTCGCTTTCTTACGTATGTTCAGAGCTAGATGTATGCAAGTTCGGATGATGCAGATATTCGTGTTTATTACTGCTTGAATCTTGTGAGTGCCTAGGTACCGTGTTCCCCATCAGCGATGAGCTGGGTGCCTGCAGTCAATTGATGATAAGAGTGGATAACAATCGCTTGAACACTAGGTACAGTTTACTTGTGTTCATGAGCATGGATTCGCATGATCTTGGTCCCCCGCCGCTCTGGGACTGTAGACGTATGCGAAGGAGGAACGGACGGATCTCAACACGAAAGGCAGCAAGTCGCCCTTTCCTTGGCGCTCTGTGTTTGCTGACCAGCGCCCGCCAAAGATCCACTGTTTGTTGGTGGGGTGGACGTGACGTCGGTGACTTTTGTGAGTCGATCTCCAGAGCGAAACATCTGTTGTTGACTTTGTTCTAACACAATCTTTTCCGAATAGAGAAGAGTCTTTTGATCCGGACTCACGAACCACCGCGTTTCCTGCCAGCTTCACGCACCGTCGGGCAGCAACACTCATACGCCGTCATGGCAAGCCACAAACGAGTCAAAGACATCGAATACGATGAGGACGACATGTACTCTGGAGATGAGGAAGACTACGACAACGCAGGCGGCGACGGCTTCACCGACGAGGACCGAGAAAACTTCTCCACTCTCACGCCTGTTGTGCGAGCCGAGCTCGACGAGGCAGGCTTCCAGGTAGAGAACAAGGAGATCGAAGACGCACTATGGCACTACTTCTGGGATGTCGGCAAGAGTGTGAACTATCTGAAGAACGCAAAACAACCCAAGACTCCTGCTGCAAAGACGCAACCCACAAAGGAGAAGGCGAAGAGCAAATTCGACCTGGCACAAGAGGACAGCGCTAAGAAATCTGGAGGTGAGTTTCAATGTTCCTTTCCTTCTTCTCTGCAGGCTGGACCGTAGGATCCGGCAATGATTCGAGGCGGGCCACGCTGGCACAAGCAGGTCGACTGACTTGTGCGAGAAGACTGTAGCCCGCCTCTTGACATCTCAACACCGGCCGGAGGATGGTTCGCCAACGTGTCTTGGAGCAACGTCCCGAGCGACATGGAAGGAAACCTCGTACCTTTTCAATCCGTTCGACCCACGCCCAAGCTGCTCGGTGGCTCAAGTAAACTGGCGAAACTTGCAGAAGAGCGAAGGAAAAAGGCCGAGGCAGCAAAGCAAGGCTCTGGACAGCCATCGGAGAGCGAGACGAACAAGACGACGAGCGCACTGGATCGGTTGACCTTGGGAAGATCTGCGGAACAAAAGGAGAACGCACCGCCAAAGCCTCCTCAGGAACCACGGAAATACATTCCCAGAAAGAGGAGGGAATCCACACCGCCTCCACCAGAGCCTGAACCAGAGCCACAGGAAGAGGAAAGGGAGCAGTTGCCTGACCTGAGAGCACCTCCGACGGCCTTTGGACGCGCTATATCTACCTGCCACAACACCTCAAGCGCCATGTCTCCGATGACCGTTCAGGATTTGCTAGGCGCTTCGGCAAAAACAGAGGCCTTCCAAAATCCTTCTCCGGACGATGTTGTCTCGCGTGCTCAGGGTGGAAGCAAAGGCTTGAGCAAGTGAAGAAGATTGTACTGACTAGACATCCTACGAAAACACAGTTTCTGGAAATTCTACCCCTAAGCAGTCGAAGGCTGCCAACACCCTGCAGAAAAAGACCGAAAAATTGAGCCTCGAGTCCACACCGCCCGCACCCGTTCAACCCAAGGTCAAATCGAAGAACTTGGATGTGCCTAAGCTTTGGGCGGAAGCAGCTCCTTCGCAAAAGCCGTCCGCTGCCTTTGTCGTGATTGGACACGTCGACCACGGCAAATCTACTCTGATGGGTCGTCTACTACTCGACACTGGCGCTGTACCGCAGCGTGATATCGACAAGTACCGCAAAGAAGCCACCGAGAAGGGCAAAGGCTCTTTTGCACTCGCTTGGGTGATGGATACCAGCTCGGACGAGCGGGAGCGTGGCGTTACGGTTGACATTGCACAACACTTTTTCTCAACGGACAAAGCAGACTTTGCTATACTTGATGCACCTGGCCACAGAGATTTCGTACCCAACATGATCGGTGGTGCCGCGATGGCCGACTTGGGCGTCTTGGTGGTCGATGCGAACCAGCTTGAGAGTGGCTTAAAGGGCCAGACTAAGGAGCACGTGTTGTTGGCTCGTGCTGTGGGACTAGAGAAGATCATTGTTGCGGTCAACAAGATGGATGGTACCACACCGCAATGGGATCAGTGGCTCTTTGAACAAGTCAGTGGCGAGGTGACAAAACTTCTACAAGAAACTGGATTCGAAGGCAGTAACATCAAAGTGGTGCCCTGCTCTGGCCTCAGTGGAGAGAATGTTGCCAAAGTACCATCGTCATCCGATGAGACAGCGTGGGTGGCAGGAAGCTGTGACACCCTGACGACTGCCCTTGAAAGCATGGCAGCGACTGTCAGCACAGCCAGTGAGTCTGTCAAAGGCCCGCTGCGGATGCAGATTACCGACATCTTCCGCGGCGGTGTGCAGAACCCTTTCTCTGTCTCTGGTCGCATTGCCAGTGGAAATGTACAAGCTGGCGACAGCATACAAGTTCAACCTCGCGGCGAGCAGGCCATTGTGAAGAGTATCGAGGTCGCCCATGAACCTCGCGACTACGCTGTGGCTGGCCAACTTGCGACTCTCCACCTTGACAGCGGCGACATGGAATCACTCGAGCGCAACCTCAGGGCCGGTGACACTCTTTGCTCAGCCTCAAAGCCTGTCCCTGTCGTCAAAGAATTCCAGGCTGACATCGATGCCATTGGCACGCTTCTGCCGAGCGCCGTAGACGTACACGTCGGGCGTCTGCACGTACCTGGTAGAATTACCGGCATGTCTGACATGAGAGAGAAGAAGGGAGGTGACGTCGTGAAGAAGAAGCCCAGAGTTGTCATGCCCGGACAGATGGTCAAAGTCAAGATCGCTGTTGAAGAAGCTGTGGCTGTCGAAAATGGCACCAGCGTGGTGTTGAGGTCTGGAGGTGAGACAGTTGGACGGGGTCTCGCGGGCTGAGGTATAGATGAAACGAAGAGATGACATACACTCCGGATTATAGATCAAAAAATGATACCCTCGCATTTCAAAGAAGGCGATTTGTTCACGACACCGTTAAGGTCTCCCGTCATTGCAATCAGTTGTCCGTAAACTGCGTTCCCAGTCCACGCGCCTGCTTCATAATCCATGCCTTCGCAGTCAGGCCCTCATCCTCCTCGCCCCCCTTCAAAGGCGGCACACCCTCACCTTCGAGTCTGCCCAAGATGCACTCATCCTCCGGCCTGACAAAATAGACCACCGAAAACCGCGGCCACACCCCTTGCTCTCCCGGCGCCGGCACAACCCTATGCCTCCCCGAACACAACGCCCCGTTCGTGAATCTCACCATTGCATCCCCCAGATTAATGATCGCGCACCCCTTCTTGGGCTTCACCCACAACCATTCGCCCTCAGAGTCCGGCTCCAGCGGCCCGGCTTTGCGCGAACTCTCGCTCCAAACCTGCAGACCCCCTAGCCAGTTCATCAGCAGCGTGATGGTCCCGAAATCCGTATGCGAAGGCGTCTGGATCTCTGGCATCTCCGGGTTCGCGCGCGGTGGGCCTCGCGTCAGTCGGACCAGGTCTCCGGAGCGCTGCTCGAGGCGGTGGCGGGAGGTTATGTCCGAGGGTTTGATTCCGAGGCGGGAAGCGAGGAGGGAGAGGATCATGAGGCCCGTTGAGTGGGCCGTTCGCATGTACTTATCTAGGAGGGGTTGGTGCGACATTATCAGTGGTGGCCATTGGCGGGACATTTGCGAGGCTTTGGAGGCGGGCAGGGTCAGGTCGTTTTTGGCAATGTTGAAGAATTCGGCCGTGTCTTTTTTGCCTGCTTTGTCGGTTATGGTCGCGCCGGCGCGTTTGTAGCTGTGGGTTGGAGGTGGGGTGTTAGTACATTATCCTTTGAAGTCGATTTGACGAAGGTCTTTAGGGATGGAGGACGACTTACCCATCTAGCTGCCCTTCTCTCATCCGTTGCTCCTCTTTCACTTCCATCGGCAGCTTGAAGACGTCTTCTGCCATTCGGCAAATGTCATCTGCTCCTTTCAGGATTGTCTCGCCACTCTCGCAATCGCCGAGCTCGAGGTAGAAGAATCCGCGTGTTTTGCATGCTTCGAAGACGCGGTCTTGCTCAGTGGCGTCTTCGGCAAGGAGTTTCTTGAGAGATATGGTCTGGAGATCGACGGTCTTGAATTCTGGGGATGAAGGGAATGGAGGATATTCCTCTGGCGTGAACTCAGTTGCGTGAGGCATTGCTGATGGCTGCTTGGTCGTGAAGGTAGAATCGGGGTTGCTTGTTGACGAGAAGGACGAAGCTTCTGTTCTTCCTTGTGCTGATGAAGGTTTCAGGTAAAGAGACGACGATACCAGTCTTCTGGAGACGAAGTTGAGAGATGAATGGTGATGTATATGTTTGTTGCGGACGACTGGTTTGGCTTCTCGATCTTATACTGTGATGCAGCTCGGATTGGAGCGGAACGACGAAACGACGGTATCAAACCTTGTCATACGATCGGCATTTGTCGATGGTTGCCTTGCCTTGGAGTGCATGTATGTATGTATACATGCATCTTGTAGAGGAGGTTGTATGCTTTACCTCGGGTGGGCACCGCGTGATGTCGTGGGGGCAAGGTTCCAGTCGCGGGGTTCGAGAAAGGGAAGACGACGTTCCAATCTTTTGTGGAGGAGTCGTCGTCGTACCTCGTACACTTTGACTTCCTTCCATCCATCATTACCTATCATCACATTCACAGCCCATTGAAAGCGTGTCATCAAAACCAGTCATGGCATTCTAATGGTCCACGGTAGGTCATCGATAGATTCCGCATCTGGTCCATACGCATGACCCAGACTGCTCAGCCCAGGGCGTCGGAAATGCTTAGATGCTCAGGTGAAGATGGTAAAGAAGCACGTGTAATACCACTGGCTTGCTAAGTATGAACAGGAGATGGAAGTTCCCGATCCTCGTGCCACGGTTATTCAACCCAATACCGTGGGTTTGGTACACAGTAGCACGCTCATCTACATTCCAATGGCCGGGCCGAACATATTTGGCATGCACTCCGGCTGTCAACAATGAGTCCCTGGAAGAGTCTGGATGCTCACTATGCCGTGGATTCGCGTTGTCGGGCCATTCGCACCCAGCGCTCTGCAGACGACACGGCACATGAAGTCTCGGCAACACTGACAAGAAACGCACTACGCCCATCTATCGCTTGAGGACAACGCAAAGACCACGCCGCAGAAGGCTATCGCCTCATCATGGCCCTCCAGGCTGCTCTCTGCCTACTACTGGCTTCCTCAGCAACGGCGCGTAGATTTCCACGCGTGCCCAGGGGTCTCGGAGAATACTTCACGATCAACAGGATCGCAGTCGAGCCTTCTTCAGAAACGCTGAGCACACCAAAGGTGGTCACAAACGTGATAGAGCTTGAGAGGGGGAATGGCAGCTCGCTGAGTTCGCTGTACGTGAATGCGATACGTGCGCAGGCTGCTGGAGAGGATCCATTCTACTCACGGTTGCAGGTGCGTCCACATCCTTTTGCGAATCTTAGCTCACTAGCTGACCCGATCGCATAGGGTGGCACGGTTGAGATGATCTCCATTGCGGGTGGCAGTGTCTTCCTCGCTCCAGTGACCGTTGGCGGTCAGGAGTTTAGAGTGGTCATCGATACAGGCAGCTCCGATCCATGGTTGGCGGCGACTGAATTTCAATGCGTCGACCCTGTGTACCACGATTTGATCGAAGAACAGTACTGCTACTTTGGCCCACTTTACGACCTTACCAATTCTTCAACTTACGAAGAATTCCCCGATCGGAGCATGAACCTCTCTTATGCAGACGGTGAAACTCTCAACGGCTTGATGGGTCGCGACTCCTTCACCATGGGTGGGATAACAGTGCCTGAGCAAGAGTTCGGAATGGTCAATTACGCTGCTTGGTACGGCGACGGTGTATCAAGCGGGCTTTTCGGATTCGCATACAGAACACTCACATCCATGTACGTTGGCGAAGATCCCAAGGCCGCCGTGCCTGGACGAGCGCTAAAGTACAATCCCTTATTCGACAACATGTACCGGTCGGGCACCATCGAACCCGTGTTCAGCATGGCTTTGACGCGAGACACCGTACGTTACAGCGGCGGTGGACTCATGGGTCTCGGTGGCATCCCAGACATTCCCTATGCACCAACCTGGATCACCGTGCCCATTTTGCCCGTCGGCGTCAACGGGACTACTCAGGAGAATATTTACCAGTTCTACTCGGTGACCGTGGACGGCTTCTCGATCTCTTCCGATCCTTCGGCGATGTTTGCACCTGTGGCCGAGGCCAGACAAAATCCACGAAAGACCGCTTTGCGAGGACCGAGTGACACTACAAACCCCAATAGCACCACTGCCGTTGCTATCGTCGACTCTGGCACGACTCTGGTCTATCTTTCCGACCAGCTCGCCGCTGAAGTAACAGCAGCTTTTGACCCGCCTGGCTTCTTGAACAAGACAACTGGGCAATACGAGGTGTCCTGCAATTCGGTTCCTCCAATATTCGGAGTCAGCATCGGGGGAAAAGTTTTCAACACTAACCCGGAGGATCTGGTGCTCCGATATGCGGAAGACTTATGTATCAGTGGTGTGCAAGGAAACCACGGCGGGCTTTGGATTCTGGGCGACGTTTGGATGAAGTCAGTTTTATGTGTTTTCGATGTCGGGAGTGGCATTATGGGGTTCGCGGGCCGTCAATATTATGGATTTAGTTGGGATGAGGGTTCCTATTGATGAGCAGTCGGGTGTTCCATTTCTGTCACTCCATATTTTGTGAGAAACCCTTGGTGCGAGCGATCATTCTTCCATATCTTGCAAACGATTCGACACTTCCTGGACATCAATTCCGCTGCCAGCAGCTGTCTTCGTCAAGTAAAGATCTAACAAAATAACCGAATGTAGTGTCGATCGATCGACATTATTACCGCCACTCACAATTCATTTGCTAACACTAACGACGCGATCGTGGCTTCCGGGACTCACCCCTTGATTGTCGATCTACGGACATCCAGTGAATACCCCAAGACACACAGATATCAGCCGAGTATATGAGATCTATCTATCAGCTCCCACACAGCCTTGGACGTAGTGGTGATGCTGCATGTGTCAGATTTTGCATGACAGCGTTGGTGATCACTACCCCAACCCTAACCCGAACGGCACACCTGAATGAGTACATGTAGCTCACCGGTCTTGCAGCATCTTCAGCCGCAGTGGACCTCATGACAAAAGAGTGTGTAGTCCGGTGAGATACAGAATGTCACCTCACTCATCTTCGCGTCACACCTCGCAACACTGTAAAGCCTTCAACAATGGACACG